>Ga0247608_10001162_pt1 | contig 38068 bp, 34 predicted proteins | sample 176DNAGHGlowgp2_FD_193490 | JGI IMG/M metagenome (GOLD analysis project Ga0247608, IMG submission 193490) | Sheep rumen microbial communities from Palmerston North, Manawatu-Wanganui, New Zealand - 1766 DNA GHGlow gp2 | ecosystem: Host-associated > Mammals > Digestive system > Stomach > Rumen ...
CAGGCATTGTCTCCATCATTGCCATCATCTGTCTGAGTTTCGCGCACGCCATCATGTGGCCCGCCATTTGGCCGTTGGCTATCCATGATTTGGGCGACCACACCGAGTTCGCCTCCGCACTGATGGTAATGGCCATCGTGGGCGGTGCCGTGATGCCGCTGATTTACGGCAAAATCGCCGACGCCGTGAACAATCATGCCGCCTACGCGCTGCTGTTCGTCAGCTACGCGTACATTTTGTTCTTCGCGACAGTGGGGTATAAGATGGAGAAAAGAGGATAAAAGGATGAGGGGATAGGAGGGATATAGGGCTGTTTCAATGTGACAGCCGAAAAGAAAAGTAGGGGCGTATGGCATACGCCCCATTTTTAGAAATTTATGGACGAACATATTATTGAAACCAAGGTTATTGCCCGTATTCACAGCGAGTTCCCGACGAAGTTCGGAATTCCGAGGCAGAGCGGGTTGGTTCCATCGTTGCGGGCGCGCATCGTGTTCGAGCCCGAATACCGGAATGCGGAAGCGCTGCGCGGCATCGAGGAGTTTTCCCATCTGTGGCTGATCTGGGGATTCTCAGAGGTACAACAGGAAGGTTGGTCGCCGACGGTACGTCCTCCGCGTTTGGGCGGCAACCGTCGCATGGGCGTCTTCGCCACGCGCTCGCCCTTCCGTCCCAACCCCATCGGACTCTCCTGCGTGGAGCTCATCGAGGCCGACCTTAACCCCAAGAACCCTACCCTACTTGTGGGCGGCGCCGACCTCATGGACGGCACCCCGATTTACGACATCAAACCCTACCTGCTCACCACCGACTGCCACCCGGAAGCCACCAAAGGGTTCACGCAAGAGCACGAGGACTACCAACTTGGGGTGGAGATTCCCGAAGCTATTGCCAGAAGGCTAAAACCCGAAAAGTTGGAGAAGTTGCGAGAGGTGCTGGCGCAAGACCCACGGCCCGCATACCACCACGACGAAGAAAGGGTTTATGGGTTCCCGTTTGACGGGTATGAGGTGAGGTTTTCCGTAATGGAAAGAAAGGCTATTGTACAGTCTATCAGAAAAATGTAGAGACGCAAAATTTTGCGTCTCTACAAAATCCTTATATCAAAGTCACAAGTCTTACGTCTCAAGTCTAAAATCTATTTACCCACTCCGCCACCTCCGTCGCAGAGATGTTCTTCATACACTTGAAATGCTTCCGACGGCACTTGGAGCTGCCGAATTTGGAGCACGGACGGCAATTGAGCGGACAAACCTCGAAATTGCGGAACTTGTCGCGCTCGCCGGGCATATAGGGATAATATCCGTATTCGGGAATAGTGGAACCGAAAATGGCTGCCGTGGGCTTGTGTAACGCCGCCGATATATGCATCAGCCCCGTGTCGCCAGTAATCACACAGTCAGCGTGTTGAAGGATGGCTGCCGACTGGTACAGCGAGTACTTGCCGCAACCGTTGGTGGCACGTTCACCGAGCTGGGAGACCACCTGCTCACCTTCCTCGAACACGTCCTTGCCACCCAGCAGCATAATCGGCTTGTGCAGGATGCTGCCGATTTCCACCACCTTGCTCACCGGAATACGCTTCGTGAAATGCTGCGCAGCCAGCACAATGGCCACGAATCCATCATCGAACATCATCGGCAGATCGTCCTCGTCAAAGCCTTGGTTTTCAGGAATGTAAAATTCCAACCCTTTGTGGTCATTGTGAACATCCAGTTCCTTGACCGCTTCAAAGTACCGCTCCACAATATGGGTTTCCGGCAAACCGTTCATCTTGAGACGATAGCAAATCCACTTCGAAAGATTATACTTATGGAAAGTATAGGAAGGCACCTTCAAGCGACGCACCACTTTTCTAGAACGCAACGTTTTCTGCAAATCAATGACCACGGTGAATTGTTCTTGACGTAACTCATCGATGGTTTGGTTCACATTTTCAGGGTCGTAGGTATGTACCTTGTGAATGTGAGGGTTGTTCTCAACCACAGAAACTAAATCTTTTCTGACCAGAAAATGAACCTCTGCCTCAGGCAATTGCTCGTTCACAGCTCTGATAACCGGTGTGGTCAGCACAATGTCACCGATGGAGCTCAGTCTGATAATTAAAATTTTCGGTTGCGACGGGGGTTGAATCTCATCCATATAGCGTTAAAAAATATTAATTCTCTTCGGAAATTGCTTTCATATAATTGTCCACAGGGGTGGCATAAATTTTCAGGAGATTGGCGCGCATCTTTTCCTCCGGCACATCACTCGTTTGGGACTGCATTTGCAAATAGGCTTCAAACTTCGATTTCTCTTCCGGAGTGTAATAGTTGGCATATTCCTGATTCTGATGCATCAAATCATGCGCGATGTAGTTGTTGGGATACAGCACATAATTCTTATATATCTGTTTGTCTATCAGCTTACAAATAAAATATAGTTTGTCATTGTTGTTAAGGTTTTCCGGCACCTGATCCAGTTCATCGGCAAGCGGATGGCCAATGGTGAGCGCTACCCTACCTTTCTGACCGAAAATACCCTGTTTGATGCTGTTAAAATCCTCACCCGGCTCTTTCACATACGGACCATTTTCGCTCAAAGCGAGTTCGCGGGCTTTCATTTTGTCGCAGGACTCATACTCGTAGGAGACCGTCAAGGGGGTGATATTCATCTTGCGGATTGTTTCCAACAGATGCTTGTCGTTGCCCATGGTGATCATCTTCAACAAGCCTTGCTTGGTGAAATCGTTGCCGTCTTTGGTACGGCCATCGCGCTGGGCAATCCACACGGACTCTTTGTCTTCGAAAAGCGAATACTGGATATAGGCAGCTAACTTCTGGAAATTGACCAACTTCTCACGCATAGTTCCTCCCCGCTTCACCTTGATCATTTTGTTCAGCTTCGCAATTTCGCCCAACAATGGGGTAGTGAACAAGTTATCACCCATCGCGATGCGGGAAGTTTTCTTCTTTTCAATGAAAAAATAGTACTGCAACAAGGCAGGATCCAACGTGATGTCACGATGGTTCCCGATAAACATATATGTTTTTTCCTCCTCTAAATTCTCTATTCCCGAAAGAAAAACACCCTTCGTGGATTGGGAAAGAAACACATCCAGAAAACGCTTGTCAAACTCCACCTGAACCTCTTCAATAGTCTGGTATCGCTCCATATCCTTCCTGAAATCCTCTACCCCGTAATTTTGCAGACAAAGACGCAAAGCATCCTGAAATCGGGGATCCTCCATCAACCGATAATACGCCTCCTTAAATTCAGCGTCCGTATAAGGCCTTATATCTTCAAAATCCATTCTATCCATAATCAGGCCGCAAATATACTATTTTTTTGGGAATTAATACTTTTTAACTTTTTTGAGATTTGAGACGTGGGACGTAACACGTGAAACGTAAGACTTCGGTGATTAGTGGTGATAATAAGTATTATAAGTAACAGTTTAAGTTTAAGTTTAAGTCTAAGTCTAAGTCTAAGTTTAAGTCATAGTCATAGCCATAGTCATAGCCATAGCCATAGTCATAGCCATAGTCAGTACTCCCGAATCCTATTCTCAATGGCCACAATGGCATCACGGTACTCGGCAGCCTTCTCAAAATCCAGTTCCTTCACTGCCTTTTCCATTTCTTTGCGGTACAACTTCTTCTTTTTCTCTAACTGTTCCATATTATACATGGACAAATCCTCCGCTACGGCAGACATTTTCTTTTCTTTCTGAACATACTGAACCCCTTGTTTTTTATGCTTGCCGTTATCGCTTGACATGCCCGTGAGCAACATCTCGTCCGATTTCACCACCCCTTTCGGCACAATGTGATGTAACTCGTTGTAAGCAATCTGTTTGGAACGACGGCGATTGGTCTCGTCTATAGTAGCCTGCATGGATTTGGTGATTTTGTTAGCATAGAAAATCACCCTCCCGTTCACGTGGCGCGCGGCACGTCCGGCCGTCTGCGTGAGTGAGCGCACATTGCGAAGGAAACCCTCCTTGTCGGCATCCATGATGGCCACTAACGACACTTCCGGCAAATCCAAACCTTCACGCAACAGGTTCACGCCCACCAGCACGTCAATGGCACCGGCGCGCAAGTTCTGCAAAATCTCCACTCTGTCAAGAGTTTCTACATCGGAATGGATGTAACAGGCTCTTATTCCGATGTTTATAAGGTAAGTGTTCAGCTCCTCAGCCATGCGCTTGGTTAACGTGGTCACCAACACTCGCTCGCCTTTATCGACAGTATCTTCAATCTCGTTCAACAAGTCGTCAACCTGGTTGGTGGCAGGCCGCACCTCTATCGGCGGATCCAACAGTCCCGTGGGCCGCACCACCTGCTCTACCACTACCCCACCCGACTGCTCAAGTTCGTAGTCAGCCGGTGTCGCACTCATGTAGATGGTCTGCCCCACCAAAGCCTCGAATTCGTCAAATTTCAACGGACGATTGTCCAAGGCTGCGGGCAACCGGAAACCATACTCCACCAAGTTGATCTTGCGGGAACGGTCGCCACCATACATCGCCCCGATTTGCGGTACCGTGACATGGCTCTCATCTATCACTAACACAAAGTCTTCGGGAAAAAAGTCAAGGATGCAGAACGGGCGCATCCCCGGCTCTCGCTTGTCGAAATAGCGTGAATAGTTTTCAATGCCGGAACAGTAGCCCAACTCCTTCATCATCTCCACATCATACGTCACCCTGTCTTCCAACCGTTTGGCTTCCAAATGTTTGCCGATAGATTTCAGATAATCGCGCTGCTCTCCCAAATCCAACACAATCTGATTGATGGCCTCGTTCATCGTCTGTTGCGTGGTAACGAACAAACTCGCCGGATAAATCACGATGTTTTCCTCTTTGGTGATGACTCCACCCGTGGCCGCCTCTATAATTTCCAAAGTCTCAATCTCATCATCCCAGAAAATGATACGGAAAGCGTGCTCGTTGTAAGGCGGGAAAATATCCACTGTGTCGCCCTTCACGCGAAACTGTCCGCCTTGCAAATCGAGTTCGGTACGCGAATAGAGACTCGCTACGAACTTCAGCAACAGCGCGTTGCGGTCGATCTTCATTCCCTTATGCAGATGGATGACGTTCTTGGAAAAATCTTCCGGATTTCCGATACCGTAAATACAAGACACCGAGGCCACAACAATTACGTCACGACGTCCCGACATCAACGCTGCCGTAGTGTGTAAACGCAACTTTTCAATCTCGTCATTGATGGAAAGATCCTTTTCAATGTATGTATTTGTGGTCGGAATATAGGCTTCCGGTTGGTAGTAATCGTAATAGGAAACGTAATATTCAACGGCATTTTCGGGAAAAAACTGCTTGAACTCACTGTAGAGCTGGGCGGCGAGCGTTTTGTTGTGGCTCAACACAAGCGCAGGACGGTTCACCTGGTTCAGCACATTCGCGATGGTAAACGTCTTGCCGGAGCCGGTCACCCCAAGCAATGTCTGCGCTTTGTCGCCATTGTTCAGCCCTTCCACCAGCTTTTTAATGGCTTCGGGCTGGTCCCCGGAAGGTTCGTATGAAGATGTGAGTTTGAAGTTCATTCGGTTTACGATTTTCGGTTATTGGATCTAATCACTGATCACCATTCACTGATCACCATTCACTAATCACTGATCACTAATCACTGATCACTGATCACTGATCACTAATCACTGATCACTGATCACTAATCACTATTCACAATACAACAAAACGCCGATTATAAAAACCGGCGTTTGTTAATTCTGCAAAAGTAAAAAATTTTTAGAATCTGTAGCGCACGCCCACTGCAACACCAGTGAAGCTGTACCAAAGCGGATATGTATTACCTCTGACAAAACCGAGTACATTCACCATAGGCCGCCAGTCTAAGCTGAGGTTCAACGGGATGCCGAATTGATATTCAACACCGATTTGCGCGCCAACATTGAGACGGAAAGGAATATAATCATAATCTTTCCACCAATGACCGAAAGCAAAACCGATACCGGCACCAGGACCTACGTACCAATTCCAGCCGCCATTGATGTTGAAAACCCAGTCAAACATAGCGTTCACATCGGCGTATGCCCAACCGTTCCATACATTTGTCGCACCTGCATCAAGTTCCACCATAAAGCCATCTCCAATGCCATGTTGATAAGAGAATTCCAAGTTGTAACCGAGACGGCCACCGATGGCACGAGGCTGTGCCAAGCTGATGCTCACAAACGCGAGCATAATCATTAATGTTGCAAATAACTTTTTCATAATACTTGAATTTAAGTTTGAAACCGCAAAATTAGCTTTTATTAACATTTATATTTTGGTCATTTCAAACAAGTTATAAACAGACTTATGTAAATAAGTAGAGACGTTTCCTGAAACGTCTCTACCGCTTTCTGAAACGTCCCTTTTGTTCCCTGAAATATCTACAGAGTAAAATAGAGGAATATACGTATTCGTAATTTATGTACATTTGCCGTTTGGCTTTTACAAATATTTATTACGATTATAATAATAACTAAATTACTGATAATATGAAAGATATAAAACGCTACACGGTTACTTCGGCTCTTCCATACGCCAACGGTCCCGTTCATATAGGGCACCTAGCCGGCGTGTATGTGCCAGCGGATATCTACGTCCGCTACCTTCGCAACAACGGCAAAGAGGTGCTTTTCATCGGCGGCTCCGATGAGCATGGCGTGCCGATTACCATTAAAGCGCGCAAAGAAGGGGTGACCCCGCAGGACATTGTTGACCGCTACCATAACATCATCAAGAAGTCGTTTGAAGAACTCGGTATCTCTTTCGACATCTACTCGCGCACATCGAATCCCACGCATCATGAAACGGCCGCGGAATTCTTCAAATATCTGTACGACAATGGTAAACTGATAGAGAAAGTCTCCCAACAATATTATGACGAGGAAGCGCATGAGTTCCTCGCCGACCGCTATATCACCGGCACCTGTCCTCACTGCAACAATGAACACGCTTATGGTGACCAGTGCGAGGCGTGCGGATCTGCCCTTAGCGCCACAGAACTTATCAACCCAAAATCGGCTCTCAGCGGCAACACGCCGGTCCTCAAAGAGACCAAACACTGGTATCTTCCTTTGAATGAGTATGATGCGTGGTTGAGAGAATGGATTCTGCAAGGACACAAAGCTGATTGGCGTCCTACCGTTTATGGACAATGTAAATCGTGGATCGAACAAGGATTGCAACCCCGCGCCGTCACCCGCGACCTCTCCTGGGGCGTGAAAGTGCCGTTACAAGAAGCGGAAGGTAAAGTGCTTTACGTCTGGTTTGATGCACCAATCGGCTATATATCAGCAACTAAGGAATGGGCTAAAGAACATAATACCGACTGGAAACCCTGGTGGCAGGACGAAAGTTCCGAACTGGTGCATTTTATCGGCAAGGACAACATCGTGTTCCACTGCATCATCTTCCCGTGCATGTTGAAAGCTCATGGCGGGTATATTGTACCTACAAATGTTCCGGCAAACGAGTTTTTGAATCTCGAAGGCGACAAAATCTCCACTTCCCGCAACTGGGCGGTCTGGGCGCACGAATACATTGAGGATTTTCCTGGAAAACAAGACGTTTTGCGCTATACATTGACCTCCATCGCGCCGGAAACCAAGGATGCGGACTTTACCTGGGCGGATTTCCAAGCAAAAAACAATAACGAATTATTAGCTATCTTCGGCAACTTTGTGAACAGAACGGTGGTCTTGTCGCATAAGTACTATGGCGGAATTATTCCAGAATGCGGTGAACTAACCGACTATGAGAAGGAAATCATCGAAAAGATGGCCGAATTCCCGAATAGGATAGGGGAGTGCATCCAACATTACAAGTTCCGCGAGGCTCAAGCGGAGTTGATGAATCTGGCTCGTCTCGGCAACAAATATCTCACCGACACCGAACCTTGGAAGAAACAGAAAGAGAATCCGGAGTATGTGAAAACCATTCTCCACATTTCCCTTCAAATCTGCGCTTCTTTGTCCATTCTTTGCGAACCTTTCCTGCCTTTTACTGCGAAAAAGCTACAAAAAATGCTCAATTTGAACAATAAGAATTGGTCTGATGGCGGTCGTCACGATTTGTTGAAAGCGGGTGACCAACTCAATCCTGCGGAATATCTGTTTGAGAAAATCGAAGATGAAACCATCGCCAAGCAAGTTAAAAAACTTGAAGACACAAAGAAAGCCAACGAAGCTGAAAATGCGGATGTTATTCCTGCCAAAGAAGATGTCACATTCGACGATTTCCAGAAAATGGATGTTCGAGTCGTGACTGTACTGGCAGCTGAAAAAGTGGCCAAAACCAAGAAACTACTCAAACTGAAAGTGAACACAGGTATAGACACCCGTGAAATCATCTCCGGCATTGCAGAATATTACCAGCCTGAAGAACTTGTAGGAAAACAAGTGTTGATGCTGGTGAATCTCGCTCCCAAGAATATCAAAGGGGTAGATTCTCACGGCATGGTTCTGATGGCGGAAAACGCTGACGGCACCCTTTCCATCATGCAGCCTCAGAAACGGGTGAAAGAGGGAAGTACGGTGAAGTGACGGTGAATTGAAGATGAAAAAGAGATGAAAGGGAGATGAATAAAAAGTGAATGTTCATCTCCTTTTTCATCTTATCTTCCTCACATCTTCATCGCCTTTTCATCGTCACTTCATCGGGCAACTTCGCAACAAATTTATATGCAGCTAATTGCATAAAAATCCCAATAAAATAAGGACTTTTCAAACATATCAACAAAAAAATGAGAATGAGAAAATTACAATGTTACCAACATCAAAATGTTTATAAAACGGATAATTATCCAAATAATGCGAGTTACGATTTTATATCTCTGTGAAAAAAATTGGGATAAAATTATATTGCACAAAAAAATCTTTTTTTGAACTGGATTTTTGAACTTTCACCCATGTTTAAAAACGAGTTTTTTTTCCACTGAAAAAAAAATGAAAGAAAATGTCCGGCATATATCCTTCTTCATAATCTGACAATTACAATTAACAATCTCTGCTCATAACTGTTTATTACTTTTGATAAATGATATTTCAAAATTTTGATGAAAATTGTTTTCCACATTTTAACACCCTTAATAATCATAGAACTTAAAAATCTTAATCTTTTAAGAAACTAAAAGCGAAAAAAAATGAATGGATGAGGCCTTGAAATCATTCATCTTTTTTGTATTTTTGCAGCCAACATATATTTAGGAAAAATGACGATATACATTGGATCAGATCATGCAGGTTATGAATTGAAAGAGCTGGTAAAAAAGCATTTCGAAGGTCGTTTTGAATTTGTTGACAAAGGGACATTTTCTTCGGAAAGCGTGGATTATCCTGATTTCGCCCATGCCGTTGCCGAAGGTGTCCTGAATGAAAAAGATGGGGTAGGGATTCTGATATGCGGAACCGGAAACGGGATGGCTATCACGGCAAACAAACATGCAGGTATAAGAGCGGCTCTGTGTTGGGACCCGGCTATTTCGGCTTTGGCCAAACAACATAACAATGCCAACATCCTCGTGCTTCCTGCTCGCTTCATTTCCAGTGAAAAAGCCATCGACACCATAGATTCCTTCTTTAACGCTGAATTTGAAGGAGGAAGACATCAAAGAAGAATAGATAAAATAAACCTCTGAACATGAAATCTCCGTTTTTAGAAAAGGATTTCGAGAGTATCCGCAAAAAAGCTTATGCCCTTCGTCACAACTATTTTGACGATATGGACAAACATTTGCTCAACTTGGAATCTTCCTTGGTGAAGAAGGGGCTTGATGTGCTTTGGATGAAGGACAAGAATTCCATGTTCGATGCTGTGGAGTCCATTTTGAAAAAAAGCAATGCCCGAAGAGTGACATTTGACACGCAGATTCCTTTCGAACCCCAGTTCCAATATATGGCGGAGGTGGTTCCTGTTGAACAGGCTGAAAACTCTTCTGATGACATAGACCTTCTGGTGGTGAATGCAGATTTTGCTGTTTGTGACAGCGGATCGCTTGTTTTTTTGGACAAAAGATCCAAACTTTGTTTCAATAAAGTGAAAAATATGGCCATCATTGTCAATATAGACCAGGTCATAACCAGCCAACAGGATCTTTCGTTTTTTATTGCCCTCAAGTATTATTCAAAGGAAAACAAGATGCCGATGGATGTTAAAATCATTCAAAAGCAGCTTCAATATGTGTTTCCTTCCCATCTCTCTTTTATGTCTGAACAGGTGATTTCACAAGAGGATATGAACATTACGGTTCTCCTGTATCTGAATGATATAGAAGATATTCTGTCTTCGGAAATCATGAAGGAATCGCTCTATTGCATTCAATGTGGACGCTGTTTGGATGTTTGTCCTGTGGCTTCAGCCTGTGAAAACATTGCGCCGATACAACTCATTAAGATGAACTGTCTGGATAAATACAACGCTTCTCAACATCTTTTCTCGCATACTACCTTATGCGGATCATGTGAAATGGTATGTCCAGTGAATATTCCGCTAGTCAGGCTGATGTTCTCCGAAATGCAGGCATCCAATATCGTTGTTAAACCGTCGCGATCCAAACAACTCTATTCTTTGTTTTCTAAAAGAAGCAAGTTGAATAAATTGAACCATTCATTTTTCCGTTATTTCTTTGTGAAACGCTTTTTTGGACAAAACAAGTTGCTCAGTCGTTATTTTCAGAGTCAAAACGCGGATTTTTTCAATGTAACTTATCAACCCCCTTACGAAGACAATCCTAATGAGCTCATCAAAGATACAGATATTGAATGATAAGGTAAGGCAGTTTCTGAAGAAATATTACCTGAATAAGTTATGCAAAGGATTGGCATTCTTTGTCATCATCATGTTGTTGACTTTCATTGCCTTTTCCTTGTTTGAGTACTTTTCGTATTCGAATACGGTTGTACGTTCCATACTTTTCTATTCGTTCATTCTTCTTTCGATTGTTACTGCTGTAGCTTACATAATCATACCGATACTGAAGATTGCCGGACTGGGAAAACAACTTACCAATGAGGAGATTGCCAAAATTGTAGGAAAGCATTTCCACCAGATAGATGACAAGCTATTGAATGTTTTCGAGTTGAAAAAACAGCTTGAAAGGGGCGATTATTTGAGTTATGATTTGCTTTCTGCTGCCATTGACCATAAAATAGATTCTTTCAAGGCTTATTCTTTTGTTCAGGCGATACCTGTGCAGAAAACCAAGCGTATTGCCCTTTGGATGATTCTTCCAGTTGCCATTTTCTTCCTTCTTTTTTCCATAAAAAAGGATCTCTTCACTGAACCAACCAAACGAATCGTTCATTACACTGAAGTGTATGAAAAGCCTGCTCCTTATGCTTTCGTTATTACCAATGATTCTTTGAAAGCGTTTCAATATGAGGATTTTACGGTAAATGTGAAGGTTGAGGGCAGTGAGGTTCCGGATGAAGTATATGTGAAAATAAAGAACAGGAATTACAAATGCGAAAAGAATAGCAACTCCACTTTTTCCTATACCTTTTCCAATCTAAAAGAAAATACTGATTTCCAAATTGTTACAGATGAAGTTCAGTCCTCATTATATGAAATTAATGTTTTACCGAAACCGGTAATGCTTGGGTTCAACATAACATTGCATTTTCCGTCGTATCTGAATAAGCCGGATGAAGTGTTGGAAAATGTCAGCAACATTACTGTTCCCGAAGGTACGCATATAACGTGGAATTTCATCACTCGAAACGCTGAACAGCTGATTCTGATCGTAGATGATCATAGAAAAGAGATTTCTTCGGAAAAAGACAATTATTTGGTGGATATTGTCGCAAGGAATTCTTTCACTTACTCCATTTTGAATAAAAACAAGTATTCGATAAGTAAGGATACACTTACCGATGAGGTGAATGTCATTAAAGACATGTATCCAGATATTGTCGTGCAGTCACAGCAGGATTCGGCTTATCATGACAGGATTTATTTCAAAGGAAACATAAAGGATGATTATGGTTTTTCAAAATTGCAGTTTGTATATAACAAGCTGGACAAGGATGGAAAAATAATATCTTCAGGCAAAACGGTTCCTATAAAGATCCAAAATAACGTTACCATTCAGGATTTTTACTACTATTTTGACCAGAATATGTTTGAATTGAATCCTGGAGAACAGATTGAGTATTATTTTCAGGTGTTTGACAATGATGGCGTGAATGGGGCTAAATCCACAAAATCATCTGTACAGTCTTATCGTGTGCGCACGATGGATGAAATCGAAAATGACCTGCAAAAGGACGAAGAACAGACAAAATCCGAATATACTGACTTGCTGAAAGAATCCAAGGATTTGGCCAAGGAAATCGAAAAAATGCAGCAGAAGATGATGCAGCAGAAAGAACTTTCTTGGCAAGACAAGAAAAATCTTGAGAAATTGATGAAGGAGTATCAAAAATTGCAGGACAAAATCAATGATCTCAAGGAAAAGCAGGAAAATCATCAGCAGGTTGAGAACCAGTATAAGGAAGTGGATGAAGACATATTCAGAAAGCAGCAGGAGCTTCAAAAGCGCATGGATGAAATTCTTACGGATGAAATGAAGGAGATGATCAAAGAATTGGAAGCCATGATGCAGAATATGAATAAAGATCAGATTCAGGAGCAGATGGAGAAGATGAAAATGTCCACGAAGGATATTAATGAGTCTTTGGATCAACAATTGCAGCTTTACAAGCAGTTGGAAGTGGAGAAGAAGCTGAATGAAGCGGTGAAGAATATGCGCGATTTGTCGGATGAAATGAGAAAAAATGCGCAAAAAACGGAAAACAAACAGAATTCCAAGGAGGAATTACTCAAAAAACAACAAGAATTACAAGAAAAATATAACGATATAAAGAAAGACATTCAGGAACTGAAGAAGCTGAACAACGAATTGGAGGATCCTACAAAGTTCAAGGACACTCAAGAACTACAAAAGGATGCCGAGCAAAATATGCAGCAGGGTCGGCAGAATTTAGAGAAGAACAACCGTTCCAAATCTGCGGAAAACCAAAAGAAGGCGGCAGATGACATAGATCAGATGGCAGAGCAGATGGAGCAGGATTTCAACGAGAGTGAATTGGAAAATATAACGGAGGATATTGCCACTGTACGACAGATTTTGGATAATTTGGTAAATGTTTCTTTTGATCAGGAGAGTGTATTGAAAAGAACACAGAAAATGAGCTCAATGTCTTCTTCTTACGCAGATGTGATGAAAAAGCAGTTTGAAGTAAAGCAGAATATGGGTCACATTGAGGATTCATTGAATGCTCTTGCTCGCCGTCAGGCTGCTGTAAAACCGTTCATTCAAAAGGAGCTTTCAAAAATTCAGAACAATATAGAGACATCGCAGACGGAAATGCAAAACAGAAGGGTCTCTTCGGCGGCTAAAAACCAGCAATTTGCCCTTACTTCCATGAACAATCTTGCTTTGATGCTGATGGAGTCCATGAAGGATATGCAACAGCAGCAACAAAAATGTAAGTCAAAATGTAACAAATCCGGAAATGGATCGTGTAATAATCCTGGGGGGAAAGGAAAACCGAAGAAAGCCACGGCAAGAGAGTTGCAACAGCAGTTGAATCGTCAGATGGAAGCTATGAAGAAGTCGATGGAGCAACAATCGAAACAGGGACAGACGGGAATGCCGCAACAGAATATGAGCGAACAGTTTGCAAAGATGGCGGCTCAGCAGGAGGCTATCCGGAAGATGTTGCAGGATTACCAGAACGAGCAGAAATCGTTGAATGGGGTAGGGGACAAGTCTCTTGACAAGATTATAGAGGACATGCAGAAGACGGAAAAGGAGCTGGTCAATCGTCAGATTACGCAACAGACCATTAACCGTCAGAAAGACATAACAACGCGTCTATTGCAGAGCGAAAGGGCCGATTTGGAGAGAGAGAAGGACAAAGAGCGCAAATCCAATGAAGCACGGCAGATTCCGAATATGAATCCGCCGAAGGAGTGGAATTTCGACAAGCAACAAATCCAACAGAATGAAATGTTGCGGTCAGTTCCAGCCAATTTGAATTATTACTATAAGTCAAAGGCAAACAACTATTTTTATAACATTGAATAAAACATCGAACTATGATAGAAATAACGCTTTCCGATTTGAACAAAGGCAGCTTTTACGAACAGACGCTGCAGACTATTGAACGCATTTGCGATGATTATGGAATAACCAATGAGTTCGGCACCTTGTCTATGGCCAACCAAATGGTGCTGGACTATATGGAATCATATCATCCTAATTTCATAGTGGATGTTTCTTATCAGATCGACAACAATGAAGTTGGAATGAGCTATGTTTTGCAGGCAGGTGATTTCAATTTACTTTCCCAAAACAATGAAGGACAGAACACCGCGTTGTTTGTTTTGCAATCGTTAGCCGATGATGTTACATTTTCCGCTGGTTTTGATTCACTTACCGTTACTTTTCACGTGAAAACCAAGATTAGTATCCAGCGTTCTATGCAGCGTCAGGAGGTCAGACAAAACATGTTTAGATAGAAGATGAAAAATCCTATCTTAATTGTTTTGCTTCTGTTTGTTTCGTTGTTTGCTTTTGCCCAACCAAGCAAGGTTTTATTCATAGGAAATAGTTATACATATGTCAATAATCTTCCGGAACTTGTCTCAACGATGATGTCCTCCTCTGGTGAGAGCATCGAATATCAAATGAGTGCACCTGGAGGATGTACTTTCCAACAGCATTGCACTGTTTCATCATCTTATATCCAACAAGGAAATTGGGATTATGTGGTTTTACAGGAACAAAGTCAATTGCCTTCTTTTCCTGAAGATCAATTCATGCAGGAGTGTTATCCGTACGCTGCATCGTTGTGTTCAATGACACAGGAATACAATGAGGGCGCTCACATTGTATTTTATATGACATGGGGGCGGAAGAACGGTGACCAGCAGAATTGTCCATATTACCCGCCCTTGTGCACTTATCAAGGGATGGACAGTCTTCTTTATTTGCGTTATATGATGATGGCTGAGGACAATCATGCGTGGGTTTCACCTGTAGGAGCGACCTGGCACTATATAAGGGATCATTTTCCTGTCGTGGAGTTGTACCAATCGGATGAAAGCCATCCTTCTTATTTGGGCTCATACGTTGCCGCCTGCTGTTTCTATACGCTCTTTACAGGGCGAAATCCAAACCAAATAGCATGGAACGGTCTTCTGGATGATGCTACTGCCACTATTGCGAAAAATGCCACCAAAACTGTTGTTTTTGACTCGCTTTGGAAATGGACTTTCCAAGCTGATCCTATTCCTGAAGATTCCACGGCTGTAGGAAATTTCCAAATTCAGGATAAAGAGATTATGATATATCCGAATCCCGTCACCCATACATTGCATTTTTCCTTGCCGGAAATAGCGAATAATGCGATTGTCAGCATTATGGATGTGGAGGGTCGTGTAGTTTATTCTCAACAAGGATTTTCTTGTCAGAAAGAGAAACCGTTTGCCATTGACGTTTCTTTTCTGAATAACGGAATTTACTTTTTATCCGTCCATAACGGATCATATAAATCAACAAAAAAGTTCACGATAGTCCGCTAAATATGGTTAGTTTCGAGTATAATTGTGAGATGCCGCTCCGGCTTTCTTTGAAACACAAAGTTTGGTTACAACAGGTTGTTCGCAAAGAAGGAAAGGTCACAGGGGATATCAGCTATGTCTTTTGTGACGATGCTTACATGTTACAACAAAACAACGCTTTTCTGCAGCATGACACTTACACGGATATAATTACATTCGACGAATGTGTCGGGGATGTGATTTCGGGCAGCATTCTGATCAGTGCTGACCGTGTGGCGGAGAATGCATCCAAGTTTGGAAAGACGTTCGAAAATGAGTTGCTCAGGGTGGTGGTCCACGGGACGTTGCACTTGTGTGGGTATAAAGACAAGAGCGTAAGCGAGGCAAAATTGATGCGACAAAAGGAGGATGAATCTTTGGCCTTGTTCACCGAAATAACAACTTAAAATATTGTCAATCAAATATTTTTATCAAGTTTTCACGTGAAAAGATGGAAAGTCAATACGATATTATAGTGGTGGGAGCGGGTCATGCCGGATGTGAGGCTGCGGTGGTGGCCGCTCATCTCGGGAACCAAGTACTGCTGATCACGATGAACCTTGCTCTGGTTGCGCAGATGTCTTGCAACCCCGCCATAGGGGGTATCGCGAAAGGACAAATTGTGCGGGAAATCGATGCCATGGGTGGAATGTCTGGTATTGTCACTGACCACACCATGATCCAATACCGTATGCTGAACCGGTCCAAAGGACCGGCTATGTGGAGCCCTCGCGCGCAATGCGACAAAACCGCATTCTCTATCTATTGGAAACGTGTACTTGAGCATACAGACAATCTCCATCTTCGTCAAGATACGGTCACCGAATTGTTGATGGACGGACAATCAGTGTTCGGAGTGAAAACCCAGCTGGGAAAATCTTTCCATGCCAAGAAAGTTATCCTGACCAACGGGACCTTCCTCAATGGGAAAATCCATGTGGGAGAAGTCCATTTTTCTGGAGGCAGGATAGGGGAGAGTGCATCTTTTGTGCTTTCCGACCAACTGAAACAATGCGGGGTGAAAACCAACAAACTCAAAACGGGAACCCCGGTGAGAATTGACGGCCGAACGATCGACTTTTCAAAACTCGAAGAGCAAAAAGGAGAAGACCCTCCCGGGCGCTTTTCATTTTCCAATACTCCAGAATTAAGGAATCAACTCAGCTGCTGGATTACCTATACCAATGAAAAGGTTCATGAGGTGCTACAAAAAGGATTTGATAAATCCCCCATGTTCCAGGGTCGCATTCAGGGAGTGGGTCCCCGTTACTGTCCTTCCATAGAAGATAAGATTGTCAGGTTTGCGGACCGGACCCGTCACCAACTTTTCCTCGAACCCGAGGGGAGGAATACCAATGAGTACTACCTCAACGGTTTTTCCTCATCCCTTCCGGAAGATATTCAGGTGGAAGCCATTCACCTCATTCCCGGTTTGAAAAATGTGGAAATCTACCGTCCAGGCTATGCGATCGAATACGACTATTTTGATCCCACCCAGTTGCATTACACCCTTGAATCCAAAATTATCCGGAACCTTTATCTGGCCGGACAAGTGAACGGAACCACCGGTTACGAGGAGGCGGCATGCCAGGGATTGATGGCTGGCATCAATGCGCACCTCTCCATCAAAGGAGATGAGCCTTTGGTACTCACACGGTCGCAAGCTTACATTGGAGTCTTGATTGACGATTTGGTGAACAAGGGCGTTCAGGATCCGTACCGGATGTTCACCTCCCGTGCGGAATACCGTATTCTGCTCCGTCAGGACAATGCGGACGCCAGGTTAACCCCGATCGGACGAAAATTAGGTCTGATCGATGACGACCGCTATGCGGAATTTCTCCATAAATATGAGAACCAAAATCAGATTGTCGCGTATCTGAAACAACATGCTACCCAGTACCAGAAGATTAATGAATTGTTAGTGCAAAAAGGAACGAGTCCCTTAAATCAGAATGTGAAATTGGAGAGTGTGTTGCTCCGGCCACAGGTTTCTATTCAAGATATAATAGAATACGATAGTGACTTTTCCCGATACCTTCAAGATATCGCCGCCACGCAAGAAGAGATAACCAATGCGGAGACTTCCCTCAAATACAGCAGTTACATTCTAAAAGAAGAAGAACTGGTGCAACATCTTTCCAATTTGGATAATATAAAGTTGCCTTCCGGAATAGATTATGCCCACATCAATTCGCTGTCAAAAGAAGCGCGGGAAAAACTTGCTCGATTACAGCCTCTCAACCTGGGTCAGGCCTCTAGGGTGAGCGGTGTCAGTCCGGCGGATATCACCGCCCTCATGATTTTCTTGAAAAACGCCAATTGATTTCTGTAAATATTTGATTATCAGAACTATATTTCAAAATTGATTGTTTTTTCGAAAGAATAGATTTTTCCGAGTCAATATTCATTTCGAATTCTTTTTATCTCAAATTTTTGATATTTTGAAAATATACATTGATTATCAATGGTTTATTTTATTGTCAGGACCTTGATAATTTTTTTGAACAATTTTTTCGGGGACGATGAGTGTAAGAGAAAAATGCGTAATTTTGCGCTTTGAGTTTTAGTGATATCAATAACAATCAATTTTTCAATTATGGAATTAAAAGGATCTCAAACGGAAAAAAACCTGCAGACTGCTTTTGCGGGCGAGTCGCAGGCACGCAACAAATATTCTTACTACGCTTCTAAGGCGAAGAAGGATGGTTACAACCAAATTGCCGCCATTTTCGAGGAAACTGCCGCCAACGAGAAGGAACACGCTAAAATCTGGTTCAAACTTCTTCATGACGGCCAGATGCCGGACACCATCACCAATCTGAAGGACGCAGCGGACGGTGAAAACTATGAATGGACGGATATGTACGCGGGTTTCGCCAAAACCGCCAAGGAAGAAGGTTTTGACTACATTGCGAAGCTTTTCACCATGGTAGGTGAGATAGAGAAACATCACGAGGAGCGTTACAGAAAACTTTTGGCCAACATAGAGGGCGGTCTCGTTTTCTCCCGCGACCAGGAGATGATCTGGCAGTGCAGCAACTGCGGTCATATCGTGATTGGCAAAAAAGCTCCCAACGTGTGCCCGGTTTGCGACCATCCGCAATCCTATTTCCAAATAAAAGCCGACAATTTTTAATCAACCCCAATTATTCAACAACAAACAAAAAAATTATGAAGAAAAAATTCGTTTGTACCGTGTGCGGTTATGTACACGAAGGTGATACTCCTCCCGAAAGATGTCCTCAATGCAAGCAACCGGCTTCCAAGTTCAAAGAACTTGTGGAAGATGGAGGATTGTCATTTGTCACTGAGCATGTGCTTGGCGTTGCCAAAGACAGCGACGAGGAGATGATCAAGGATTTGAACGCCCATTTCATGGGCGAGGCCACGGAAGTGGGCATGTATTTGGCTATGAGTCGTCAAGCTGACCGCGAGGGTTATCCCGAGGTGGCTGAAGCGTTCAAACGCTATGCCTTCGAGGAGGCCGAGCATTGCGCCAAATTCGCTGAATTGTTAGGCGAGGTGGTTTGGGATACCAAAACCAACTTGGAGAAACGTATGATGGCCGAAAGCGGTGCTTGTGCGGACAAGATGCGCATCGCCAAACGCGCCAAGGAGATGAACTGGGATGCCATCCACGACACGGTTCACGAAATGGCCAAGGACGAGGCTCGGCACGGACAGGGATTCGAAGGGCTCTTTAACCGTTATTTCAAAAAATAACAGGTTAATATCCAATCAATTAACACCCTGATTTGAGTAATCAAATCAGGGTGTTTTTGTTATTTCTTGTTTCTGACAATTTTTTAAGATTTTTTTATAAAAAAACCTCTTGACAAACGCCATAAAATATTGTATCTTTGCACGCTTAAAATTTATTTAATGAAATTATCCGAATTCAAGTATTATTTGCCTCAAGAACTTATCGCTTTACACCCTGTGGAAGAGCGTGACGAGGCACGCATGATGGTGCTCGATAGAAAGACGAAAACCATTGAACATAAGCTATTTAAAGACATTATTGACTACTTTGAAGAAGGCGATTTGTTCGTGATGAACAACACCCGCGTCTTCCCCGCTTTGATGTATGGCGAAAAAGAGCAAACGCGCGCCCAAATCCGCGTTTTCCTGCTCAGAGAGTTGGATGAGGAGAGCCGTCTGTGGGACGTGCTGGTCGATCCCGCCCGGAAAATCCGTATCGGAAACAAACTTTCGTTCACAGAGGACGACAGTCTCGTGGCCGAGGTCATCGACAACACCACCTCCCGCGGCCGTACCCTGCGCTTTCTCTTCGATGGCGACCACGATGCCTTCAAGAAGAAACTGATGGAGATCGGCACCACGCCGCTGCCTAACGACATCCAGCGTCTGCGTGACATCGAGCCGGAAGACGAGCAGGATTACCAGACCATTTACGCCACCGAGGAAGGAGCCGTGGTGGCTCCCGCCGCGGGATTCCACTTCAGCCGCTTTCTCCTTTCCAAGATGGAAATCAAGGGCATCGAGCGCACGTACATCACCTTACACGCCGGATTAAGCAATTTTAACGATATTGATGTGGAGGATTTGTCCAAACACAAACCTGACTCTGAACGGATGATCATCCGTTCAGAGGTGGCAGACAAAATCAATGAGACCAAGAAAGCCGGTCATAAAATTGCGGTGGTCGGTACTACCACGATGAAGGCTTTGGAATCCTCCGTGTATGACAGCGGTATGGTGAAAACCACTGAGATGAATGGCAAAGAAGACATGTGGACCAACAAGTTCATCTACCCGCCTTATCATTTCAAGGTCGCCAATGCTATGGTCACCAATTTCCATGCGCCGCAGAGTTCCATGCTGATGATGGTGGCGGCGTTCGGTGGCTATGATTTTGTGATGAAGGCCTACAAGGAAGCGGTGGCGGAAAAATACCGCTTCCTCACTTACGGCGATGCTATGTTGATTATTTAACGTTTTTTAATACGATATAACTATGTCAAAAGCATATCAAGACGCAGGCGTGCAGCTGGAAGCCGGCTATGAGTCGGTGCGCCTCATCAAGAAACATATTTCCCGCACCAACCGCCCCGGTATGATGGGCAACATCGGCAGTTTCGGCGGCATGTTCGACTTGGCCTCTTTGGGCTATAATGAACCCGTTTTGGTCAGTGGCACCGACGGCGTGGGCACCAAACTTAAACTGGCGTTCATGATGGACCGCCACGACACCATCGGGCAGGACGCTGTCGCCATGTGCGTGAACGATGTGCTGGCGCAAGGGGCGGCTCCCCTTTTCTTTCTGGATTACATCGCCGTGGGCAAGAACCACCCCGCTAAGATCGAGGCGATCGTGAAGGGCGTAGCCGACGGTTGCGTGATGTCCAATTGCGCCCTCATCGGCGGGGAAACGGCGGAGATGCCCGACATGTATGATGAAGACGAATATGACATCGCTGGCTTTACCGTTGGCGCGGTCGAGAAATCCAAACTCATCGACGGCTCCAAGGTCAATGTCGGTGACGTGCTTATCGGCTTGGCCTCTTCAGGGGTCCATTCCAACGGATTCTCGCTCGTCCGCAAGATAGTCTTCAAAGACAATCAGTTGGACCTCAACACGAAATACGACACCCTTCCCGACACGCTCGGCAATGTGCTGCTCACGCCGACACGCATCTACGTGAAACCTGTCTTAGAGGTGTTAAAAAATGTTGATATTCACGCCATCTGTCACATCACCGGAGGTGGTTTCGACGAAAACATTCCGCGCGCATTGCGTCCCGGACAAGGTATCTTTGTCGATGAGCACAACTGGGAAATGCCTGCCATCTTCCCGTTCCTTGAGAAATACGGCAAAGTCGATCACCGCGAGATGTTCAACGTCTTCAACATGGGTATCGGCATGGTCTTGATGGTCGATCCGAAGGATGCCGACCGTACCGTGAAGATGTTCAACGAGTTGGGAGAGAAGGCGTTTGTTATCGGAAATGTGACCGATAAGGAGGGTGTTGTGGACATTAAGTTAAGGCAATAGGCAACAGGCATCAGCAACGGACAACCCCAATATAAAAGCAGCCCCGTAGGGGCAAGAGCTTGGTAGCCAGGGGTAAGCGAAGCGCAACCTCTGGAATCGAAACGAAAAAAAAGCATTATGAAATACATCGGGCCACACGTCAGCGCATCGGGTGGGGTGGAGAATGCCCCGTTGAACGCCATGCAGGTGGGTGCGACGGCCTTTGCGCTGTTCACCAAGAACCAGCGGCAATGGTTTTCGGCTCCTTTGAGTGAGAAGTCCATCGAAGCTTTTAAGGGAAATCTCGAAAAATCAGGAATTTCCGCTGATTATGTCCTTCCCCACGACAGTTACCTTATCAATCTGGGCAGCCCCGAAGCGGAAGGATTGGAGAAGTCGCGCAATTCTTTCCTCGAAGAGATGCAGCGCTGCGAGCAACTCGGGTTAAAAATGCTTAATTTCCATCCGGGCAGCCACTTGAAAAAGATCACTCTGGAGGAATGTTTGGCACGCGTGGCCGAGAGCATCAACTTCGCATTGGACAAAACGAGCGGTGTGACGGCTGTGATTGAAAATACGGCTGGTCAAGGAACAAATGTAGGTTTTAGCTTTCAACATTTGGCGTATATCATTGATAAAGTGGAGGATAAGAGCAGGGTGGGGGTCTGTTTGGACACCTGTCACACCTACTCCGCCGGTTATGACCTCAAAACGGAAAGCGGTTACAAAGCCACATTCGAGGAGTTTGAGGAGGTGGTCGGGTTCAAATACCTGCGGGGCATCCACCTCAACGACACAAAAAAAGAGTTCGGCAGTCGAGTGGATCGTCACGACAGCATCGGCAAGGGACTCCTCGGCATGGAATTCTTCGAACGGTTCATGAAAGACTCCCGTTTCGACAACATCCCGCTCATCCTCGAAACCCCGGACGAAACCCTTTGGGCGGAAGAGATAAAACGGCTATTGGCTTTTAGCCTTTAGCTATTGGCTGGTAGCAGAATCCTACTAAAGGAGGGTTGGGGAGATTATGACTTAGACAATTGACATAGACATAGACTATTCACAAATCACAATTCACTACTAAATCGAGTTTTTTTCGAAAGAGTGTTGGCATATCAAAAAAAAGTGTATTTTTGCCGCCGATTTCAACTGCTGCGTTCTTCTAACGGTTAGGAATCAAGATTCTCAATCTTGCAATACGAGTTCGATTCTCGTACGCAGTACAAAAGGCCACCTGTTTGTAAGAGAGGTGGTTATTTTTTTGGCTGTTAGCTATTGGCTTTTAGCTTTTAGCAAATAGAATCCCATGCCAATAGCTAAAAGCTAATAGCCAAAAGCCAATTATTCCTTTAAGCGCCTTAAAAGGGAGAACTGGCAAGACAGGATTAAAGTCAAGTTAAAATGAAAAAAATCATCTACTGGATCCAAAATGCGCGGGCGTACGCGTTGCCGCAAAGTGTGCTGCCGGCGTTGGTGGCCGTGTTCATGGCCGTCGGGCACGAAGGTTTTTCCGTTGTGTTGAGCATTATTGCGGTTTTGGGTGTGATGTTGGCTCATTTGTCCGTCAACCTTTTCGACGATTATTTTGACTATCAATTCCATAGTGAAGAAGTTCGAGAGCAGACAGTGGCAGAGGGGCAGCGCGCGCGTATAGCGAAAAGTCCGTATTTGACTTCTGGAGAGGTGACCCCACGCCAGCTCTTCATAGTGGCTTCCTTGTTTGCACTCGCTGCCATATTGTTGGGTTGCCTTGTTTTCATAAAGCGCGGTCTTATTCCGGTTTACATTGCCTTGGCGGCCGGATTCCTGGGATTTTTCTATTCAGGCAAGCCCATCCGGTTTTGCTATCATGGTCTGGGAGAATTGGTCACAGGACTCATTTTCGGTCCTTTGTTGATGGCGGGCGTGCATTATGCGGCGTGCGGTGAGCTCAACACCGGTGTGTGGGTGGTGGCCGTCGCGGTGGGTCTCTGGGTCGTCAACATTCTATATACGCACTCCATCATGGATGCCACCGCCGACCGCAAGGTAGGCAAAAAGACCCTGTCTGAGGTGTTGAAGGTTCGTCCGTTGCAGCTTGCCGCCTCTGCCGTCTTCAATTTCACTCCGTACATCATTTTACTTGTTTCTTTGATTACTGGATCTTTGCATCCTGTTTTCGCGGCCATTTTCCTCATCTTGCCGCTTTCCATAGCGCTATTCTACCTATTATATCAGTTCTGCTATCATCCTGAGCGTGAGTTCAAGCGCAGATGGTGGTACGGTCCCATCGAGCATTGGGATCAGATTTCGGAAAACCACCTCCAATGGTTTGCCTTACGCTGGTTCTTGGCTCGCAACATTCTGCAGTTTGCCAGCATTATTTTCATTGTTTGTTCGCTGGTGAAATAATGGTTTGTCTCAGTCAGAGACGTTTCACGAAACGCCTCTACAATGATCTAAAATCACAAATCACTATTCACAAATCGAAAAAAAGTGTACTTTTGCGCTTTCAATCCGGCCCCGTAGTTCAGCTGAATAGAACGTCAGATTCCGGTTCTGAAAGTCGTGGGTTTGAATCCCGCCGGGGTCACTAAATCAGTCCGTATGAACATCGAAAAATACGACGAAATCCGGGCTTCCCTGCCCGCCGGTGTGCGCCTGGTCGCCGTCTCCAAATTCAAACCGGCCGAGGACATCTCCGCGCTGTACCAACACGGACAGCGCGTTTTTGGTGAGAATCACGCACAAGAGATGAAAGCCAAACACGAAATCCTTCCCCAAGATATCGAATGGCACTTCATCGGGCACCTGCAGACCAACAAAATCAAGTACATTGCTCCGTATGTGTCGTTGATTCACAGTATTGACAGCTTCGATTTGCTCAAGGAGGTCAATAAACATGCGGTAAAAAACAACCGCATGATTCCCTGTCTGCTGCAGTTCCATATTGCCGATGAGGAGACAAAGTTCGGCTTCACCCAGGAGGAGTGCATGGCGATGCTGGATAACCCCTCTTTTGGCGAGTTGCAAAACATTCAAATACACGGGGTGATGGGCATGGCCACATTCACCGACGACAAGGATCAGGTGCGCCGTGAATTCCATCATCTTCATCAGATTTTTGAAGACCTTAAAACCCATTGCTTCTCACAAAACCCTGATTTCAAAGAACTTTCGATGGGAATGACCGAGGATTATCCTATTGCCATTGAAGAGGGCAGCACGTTGATCCGCATCGGCAGTGCTATTTTCGGACCGCGTTATTATCAGACTGAGGACTGAGGACTGAGGACTTTGAACTTTAATTCACTGAATATGAAAAAAACAACTACTCTACTAATCTTTGTCCTGCTGATGGGCGTTTTAACCGCATACGCTACAGACGGTGACACAACAGCTATCCAGCGCGATAAGAAACCCAAAAAGGAGAAAAGCGAAGTTCGCACCGGCTGGACCTTCGGTATTTTGCCGAGTGTGGCATACGATGCGGACAAAGGTTTCCAATATGGTGTGTTGGCCAACGTTTACGATTTTGGCGACGGTTCCGCATATCCGGATTATTTCCATTCGCTCTATTTTGAGGCGGCCTATACCACCAAACGTTCGGGCTTGTTTCGTTTCGCTTACGACTCCAAATACTTGATTCCCGATCATCATCTGAAGATTGATGTTTCCTATCTTCCTGATGCATTGTGCGATTTCTATGGCTATAATGGATATCAGACTGTTTATAATGGCGGTTGGGCGAAGAAGAAAAGTGAGGATTACGTTTCCCGTGCTTTCTACAAATCGCAGCGTGACCTGTTGCGTTTCGCTGCCGACATTGATGGCAGTATTGGAGGCGGTTGGTTCTGGAATGCGGGTTTGGGTTTGCTGTGGTATAACATTGCGCCGGTGAATATTGCCATGATCAACAAGGGTAAAAAAGAGGAGAATATGTTGCCGGAAGTGGATGGTTTGTACGACAAATACGTGAAATGGAACGTTTTGTCCGCGGCGGAAGCCAATGGCGGCTGGCACCCCTACCTACGTGGCGGTATCTCTTTCGACAACCGTGACCGTCAGCAGAACACCAAAAAAGGGATGAATGCGGATTTCTTCCTGACCTATTATGCTGGTTTTGGCGAAGACAAAGAGGCCAACAGCTTAATTTTCAATGCTAATTTTCGGCATTTCGTTCCTGTCTATAAGGACAAGATCACGTTTGCCTACCGTTTGGCCGCGCAATTAGATGTGGCTGGCGACGCCCCGTTCTACCTCAACAACTATTACAACAATTTGTTCATTCAAAGGGTGTTGTACGAAGGTCTTGGCGGTGGAAACACCTGCCGTGGCATTCTGCGTCACCGCATCTCCGCCAGAAGCTATGCTTTCGCCAATGTGGAATTTCGCTTCCAAATCTGCAAGTTCGACATCGGGAAGGAACATTTCTTCATCGGACTGAACCCGTTTGTCGATATGGGATTGATTTTGCAGCCCTACCGCCTCGACAAAAATACCATCTTGGACAATATCGCGAATAACGATCCGGATTTTGACCTCAACAATTTGCCGGACTACATCGTTTTCGATGAAAGCAAGAATGTTTTCCGTCCGCACTTCTCCGGCGGATTGGGTCTGAAGTTGATGATGAATGACAACTTTGTGCTTTCCGTGGACTGGGCGGTGCCGTTCGACAAGCGCGACAATGACGGAATGGCCAATATTTATGTCAAAATGGGATATATGTTCTAAAACATGAAACTGTTTGAGAATCATAACCTTAAGTCGTACAATACCTTCGGGATGGAGGTTAGTGCCCGTCGTTTTGTGCAATTAGACGTGGCGGAAGAAACCCCAGCGGCGGTGGCCGAATATCTGCAGCAATGGCCTTATTACATTCTTGGCGGAGGGAGTAACACCTTGTTTACCAACGATTTCAATGGCACCATAGTGCATCCGGCCTTTCATGGCATCGAACGGATGGAGGAGGGCGGGGAAAACGTGCTGTTGCGCGTGGCTGCTGGTGAACCGTGGGAAAACCTTATCCAATACTGTATTAAAAACCAATACTTTGGTATTGAGAATCTTACGGGCATTCCCGGACTCGTGGGCAGTGCTCCTGTACAAAATATCGGGGCCTACGGGGTGGAGGTCAAGGATACCATCTATAAAGTGCAGGGATATATTCTTTCGACCCGGAATCCTTTTGAATTGAATAACAGCGAATGTCAGTTCGGCTATCGGAATTCCATTTTCAAGCAAACGCTGAAAAACGATTGCATTATCACCTACGTTTGGTTTCAACTATCTAAGATAAAACACTTTACGCTTACTTATCAAGGGTTGGCGAAAGCGTTGGAGGAGCGGGAATTGCCCTTGACGCTGCACAGTGTATCCGATTGTGTACGGAAAATCCGCGACACCAAACTTCCGGATCCGAAGATTGTGGGCAACGGCGGCAGTTTTTTCAAAAACCCGGTCGTTCCGACAGAACAATACCGAGAATTACAGGTTCAGTATCCCGATTTGGTAGCCTATGATGCTCCCAATGGGCTGAAGAAACTCTCTGCAGGTCAGCTGATTGAAAAAGCAGGCTGGAAAGGCAGGCGGGTAGGCAATGCGGGCACGTGGAAGAACCAGGCGCTGGTGTTGGTGAACTATGGCGGCGCCACCCCGCAGGAGGTGCTGAATGTGGCCAATGGCATTATCCATGATGTTAAAACGTTATTTAACATACCCTTGGAAATGGAAATCAACCGGATTTAAACGAAACAAGATGTGTGGTGTCTCCTCTTGTATGGGGATTTGCCCTACAAGTCGTGATAATTTCATTATCTGTTTATACTCTAAATTTTGTACATTTGCCCGCAAAATTGGCAGAAAATAAAGCTGCGATTTTATTCGGAAAAAAATGGAGAAAAAAATTCATATTATCCAATCTATCAGGAGAAAAAGCATTTTCGTCCTTGGCTTCGCCCTTGTTGTGTTTTTGATGGCAGGTTGCGATCACTTCAACCATAAAGAGAAGTTCGACAAAACGCTGCTGAGCGGCTACTGGCTGAGCGGTACGTTGTACGAATATTACAACGCTGATGGCACCGGTTACACATGGGATATCTTGGATGATGTGACCGAGGAGGAGGCACAGCATTTCACATGGACTTTGGAGAAAAGCACGTTAACACAGATTCACCAAATGGAAATGGGGGGTAACGTTCCAAAGACTTATACCGTTACCAAGTTGAATGCCACTACTTTGGAATACCACGATAATTACGGAAAATACTACACGTTTACCAGAGAAAGATGAAAAAAGGACTGAAAATAACGCTGATTTCGTTGGCTTCACTGTTTTTGGTGATTGCCATTGCGATTTCTGTCGCGCTTTTTTGCATTTTTTCACCTTCCAAATTAGCCAAAATCGTTAATAGCCAAGCCGACAGATTCTTGACTTGCGATTTCAGCATGGAGAAAGCCGGGCTCACTTTTTTCAAAACTTTTCCCAAAATTGGATTGGATCTGGAAAATGTGGTGCTTAAAAATCCGCAAAAAGGGGAAGTTTCCGATACATTACTGTATGTGAAAGACTGCGTGGCCGCGCTCGACATTCGCGAACTGCTTAAAAACAACAATATCATTATTCACGATTTTTCACTCAACAAAGGTCTTGTAAATCTCTATATCGACGAGAAAGGCAACGGCAACTACAATGTGTTCAAAACCAATGACACTTCTACGACCGAGTACCGTATTGATTTGCAGAAAATCAAAGCTAAACAACTTGACATCCGTTATCAGAATGATCAGGCCAAACAACGGGCGAACGTCAAAGAAGCGGACTTGACAGTCAAAGGGACCTTTGAGCACAAGGATATAAACGGGGCTGCGGAGTTGGCTGCGGAGTCGTTTGCTTTCGCTGTCTCGGATAGTTCATCACTTCACTTTTCCGGTGATGATGTGAAGGTTTCATACGATGGCTCTTTCACAGATTTTAACCTGATTGACGGCAATGTGCGCGCTGACATCCGCGACGCTGTCTTGTGTGTCGACACCACGCACTATATTAACGGAATGGACCTTTCGCTTGCTTCTGATGTGCAGGCCGATTTGGACAATCTGCATTTCGACCTCCAAAACACTCAGTTAAATGTTGACAAACAGGAACTTAAAGTAAATGGTGTGGTTAATATGGATACCATCACCCATGACATCCATACCGATTTGCATTATCAGACAGGCGATTGGAAAATCGAGGAGATTCTGCCGATGATTCCCCGGGCTGTTATCGGTAACAAATTGGATGACATGCAGATAAGCGGAAATATTGCTTTGGAAGGCGATGTGAAGGGAACCTATAGCGACACGCAGATGCCGACTATCACTTCTGACGTTGCCTGGCATCACGGACGCTTCGCAATGAAAGACCTGCCGCTCGACTTCGAGAAAGCGGACGGTCTTTTCGATCTCCATCTGGATTTTGATAACCAGTCGGATGTGACGGTGAAATCTTTGTCGGCCACCACTCGAAAACGGAACCGAGTTACCGTTTCGGGTACCATTAAAGATTTGTTAGGCAAGATGTTATTGGATATTTTCGCTACGGGTAAACTCCATATTACAGATTTCAAGGATTTCCTGCCCGAAGATTTCACCCAATACGAAGGACAAGCGGATATTCGGCTCAAAACCCAGCTCCAGTATGACCCCGACAAGGAGTTTTCGGTGGAAAACGTGAAAAATGCCACGGCCAACTGCTTATTCAAAAACCTTTCGCTGCTTTACCATGACACCACCAGCATGGCCTCGCCGCAAATGCAGGTTGATTTGGCTTTCCCTGTCAAGGAGAGGCCCTACAAGATAGGCGAGTGGCTTAACGCGAAAATCGAAGCCGGCAACTTGACGATTTCCAACCCGGGACAATTTAATATCTCTGGCACGGATGTCCATCTTGATGCATATACTAATAATTTGTTAGACAGCACAATAAACCTAAAATTTGCCACTACATACCAATTTGACCAACTTGATGCCCAAATCGACACTATTTCTGCGCAGCTATCTCAACCAAAGGGAGTTTTTGCTCTTCGCAACACAAACCAAATTCAACTGGACTACGCCGGCAGCACGGTAAAAGCAGCGGCGGGCAACACGGTCAAGTTCCTTTCCCAGACACTAAACCTGCATGTTAAAACAGACTACAAGGAGGGAGAGAACAATCTGCTTCTGCAATGGTCGCCGACAGTACAACTTCAATTGGCAAATGCCAAAGCCGAAATACAGGACGTGGCGCACGCCGTGGAATTCCCTGCCCTTAATATCGACTTCAATCCTCGAAAAGCAGTGTTAAAAAAGGCTAATTTGAAGTTTGGGCAGTCCGATATCAATCTTACGGGAACCATCACAGGCATAGAGCCATACTTGCGCGATAAAGGGCTGCTTAAGGGAAATCTGGAATTGGTGGCCAATTATTTGAATCTGAACGAATTGATGGCCTTTGTTAATGGTTTCGGCGCTCCCGACTCCCTTACTGAGCAAGCAAAACAAGTGTCTGATGAGAGCGGGGATTCCCCATTCATAGTGCCTTTTGGGGTAGATGTCAACATGAACACCACCATCAAGAAGGCGTTGTATGAAGAAGCGGAATTCAACAACATCGCCGGTCGCGTCTATGTCAAAGACGGCATATTGGTGCTGGAGGAGATGGGTCTCACCAATGAAGCCGCCCGAATGCAGCTCACAGCCATGTACCGCACCCCGCGTATGAACCACCTGTTCCTTGGTTTTGACTTCCATCTGCTTGACATCAAGATAGATAAACTCATTGCGATGATTCCCGAGGTGGATACTCTCTTGCCTATGTTGAAATCATTCAGTGGCAACGCAGAATTCCACTTCGCCGCCGAAACCTACCTTAAGTCCAACTATGACATTAAATTTTCCACCTTGCGTGGTGCTGCCGCCATCAACGGGCATGATTTGGTAGTTCTCGACAGCGAAACGTACAAAAATATTGCTAAAAAGTTGATGTTCAGCAAGAAAACAGAAAATAAGATAGACAGTCTTTCCACGGAAATCACGATTTTCAGGAACGAGGTGGACGTCTATCCTTTCTTGCTTTCCATTGACAAGTACAGTGCTATCATCTCCGGGCGGCATAATCTCGATATGACCTATGATTACAATATCTCATTAGTGAAACCGATACGGATCGGTCTGGACATCATTGGGACGGAAGACCGATTAAAGTTCAAAATCGGGAAAGCAAAGTATGCCACGATGTTCAAGCCAGAGAAGCGAAAAGTGGTGGAATCCAGTGTATTAGAGCTGAAAACGCTTATTAACAAGACGTTGCAGGAAAATGTGAAGGATGACGAAATGATGAGACGATGATACGATGAGGTGGCGGGACGTTGAAACATGTATTCGTTTTTTGTGTACTTTTGCAACGTTTTTTGATAAATGTAAAACACTGATAGAAAGATTATTATGAGTACGATGAAAGAAAAGGAAGAGGAACTCATTCAGGAGTTTGAGATGTTCGATGATTGGATGGACAAATACAACTATATTATTGAATTGGGGAAAGAATTGCCGATCATAGATCCACAATATAAGACAGAGGAATTTCTCATCAGCGGTTGTCAATCGCAAGTTTGGTTGCATCCAGAAAAGCGGGATGGCTTGCTCTATTTCACCGCCGATAGCGATGCCATTATCACCAAAGGGATTGTCTATCTGTTAATTAAAGTTTTGTCCGGACATACTCCGCAAGAAATTCTCGACAATGATTTGTCCTATATTGACGCTATCGGACTCAAGAACCATCTTTCTCCGACCCGTTCCAATGGTCTGGCGTCTATGATCAAGCAAATCAAATTATATGCGTTGGCTTATTCAGCAAAACAATAAAAACCTATACAGATGAAAAAATTAGTTTGTGTTTTAGGATTTGCCCTGGCCGCATTGTTCTTGAACAGTTGCGGTATGAAGGAATGCAAATGTGTTGATACGAATGTGACATTACAAAACGACAGTATATTAGTACCTTACAGCAGAGTGGATACTGTGTATAACTATACTCGTTCGGATTGTGGGGAGTTTAACAAAGACGAAATGTTGGAATTGGATTCCCTTATGAAGTTACATCATACGATTGTTTGCGAGGAAAATTAAAGCGGGTGGAGATGGCGAGTAGAGGAGTGGCGTTAGTAACCGGTGCGGACGGCGGCATGGGGCGCATCCATGTGAGAGAGCTGGCCAAAGCCGGCTATGAGGTGATTATGGCCGTAATTGACGAGAATGCGGCGCGCCCGGTGATGGAGGAAATTCAACGGGAAACCAACGGCACATTGCATTTGATGCCGGTGAATCTTGGCGATTTAGCCGATATCGTGCGCTTTGCCGATGAGGTGAAGGCCCGTTTTCCATCTTTGCAGGTTCTGCTGAACAATGCCGGCGTGCTGCCCAGCAAACCCAAGAAGAGTGTCAACAACATAGAATTAACGATGGCTGTCAACTATTTGGGACACTATACGTTAACCAATCTGTTGCACCCTATTATGGGCGAAGGCACGCGTATTGTGAGCATGATCTCCCTGTCGTATTTTCTTGGAAAGATTACACCAGAGCTGTTCAAGCCCAAGACAGAACGCGAGTACAACCGGTTCAACGCCTACGGTAGCTCCAAGCTGGCGCTTTACTATTTTATGCTCGATGCTTCCGAAGCTTGGAAAAAAGAAGGCATTTGCTTTAATGTTTCAGATCCTTTCATTGTGAGTACCAACATTATCCGGATGGATAACATAGTGGTGGACAAGCTTTGCGATTGGTTTTTCCGCCCGTTTATCAATACGCCCGAACAAGGTTCCGCCACCATGATGGCGGCGGCAATTGATCCCAAATACCAAGGGGTGACGGGTATGATTTTTAAGAACTGCAAAGTGGCGAAGCATAAAAAGAGATTCTATAACAACATGGAGCAGCGTCAGTTATTAAGGACGTTGACGGAGCAGCTACTCGAAGAAAACCATATTCGCTTATGATAATTCCACCTTTTTTGACCATTGGTGACACCATCGCGTTGGCCGCACCCGCCCGGAAAATCTCCAGAGAGGAAATTTTTCCGGCCGAGCAATGGTTGAAAAGTGTCGGTTTTAACGTTTTTTATGATGACAGACTTTTTGCCGAAGATCACCAGTTTGCGGGTAACGATGCCTTGCGTGCCGGTTATTTCCAAGATCTTTTGGACAGTGAAAGAGTAAACGCAATTTGGTGTGTAAGAGGTGGTTACGGATCTGCCCGCATTATCGACCGCTTGGATTTCACCCGATTCTGCAAACACCCGAAATGGATCTGCGGATACAGCGACATTACCGTTTTCCATAACCACTTGCAGCATAAGCTCCAGACCGCCACGCTGCATACCACTATGCCCATTAATGTTACGGAGAATAATACGCAAACAGCTGTTTGTCTGTCTTTTCTGGATGCCTTGACAGGCAAAACGCTGACGTATGAAATCGCCCCCCATTCGTTGTCGAGAACGAAACCGTTTTCAGGAATTTTAACAGGAGGGAACTTGTCGATGCTGTATTCTCTTATTGGTTCTCCGTCCGACATAGATACCACCGATAAGGTGCTGTTTATCGAGGATTTGGACGAATACCTATATCACATTGACCGAATGATGCTCAATTTGGAACGAAGCGGCAAACTTTCGCGGATTAAAGCGTTGTTGGTAGGGCATTTAAGCGATATGCACGACAATACGGTGCCGTTTGGTAAAACAGCCGAAGAGATTGTAGCCGACTATTGTCAAAAATACGATTTTCCATTGGTTTTCAATGTGCCTGCCGGGCATCTTCCCGACAACCGCGCTTTCCGAATGGGTTGTCAAATAGAAGCTTTTAATAAAGATAATAAATTTATAATCAATAGTTTGAATCATGCTTAGCACCTTTCTTTTCAAATATATTTATCGTGTAAAACCGATTCCGTATCCGAATCCTGAGGGCACCATTCCCAAGAGTGTGCTGATGATGGCGCCGCACACCTCCATCATGGATTTCGTCATCGGTTTGGCGGCTATGCAGTATTATGATTTGCATGCCAACACCATCATCAAAAAGGAATTTTTCTTCTTTCCTTTGAATCTGTTACTGAAGAAGTTAGGGGGTATTCCAGTAGATCGGAAACATGCACGGAATTTTGTGGAGTATGCCGCCAATGTCATTAAGGAAAGGGAGCGTATTACACTGATTATCTGTCCAGAAGGCACACGCAAAAAAGTGGAGAGATGGAAACGCGGATTCTATCAGATTGCAATGGAGGCGGGTGTGCCCATCAGTTTGGGATACATCGACTATAAAACCAGAACATGCGGCATCATGTCCATTTTCCATCCTACGGGCGATTATGAAAAGGACATGCAGGAAATATTAGCGCAATACTACGGTCTTGAGGGCTACCGCAAGGGAAGATTCAACTTGGAAGACAAGCCGCACGCTCATCCGGAATGGTATGAGCTATAAAGCGCAATTGTCCGGAACGCACGTTTTCACCACCCGGATGACCTCCTCTACCTGCTCGTCAGTCAGGTTAAAGTAAACGGGCAGACTTATTTCACAAGCATATTTACGATAGGTGTTAGGGTAATCTTCAATACGATAACCTAGTGATTTATAGGCTGTCAACATCGGTAGTGGAATAAAATGCACGTTGGTGGCCACATCAAATTCAGCTATTTTCTGGATGATGTCATCGCGTTGCTGTTCCGTCGCATGATTCAGGAACAGGGTGAAGACATGGTACGAAGACCGTTTTTCATCGGTTTCATACACAGGTGTTTGGAATCTGGAATCGTGTTGAAAAGCCTCTCGGTAGGTGTCGAAGATTTTTTTCCTCCGTGGCAGAATGGTTTGGTCATACCGGGCCAGTTCCACCAGTCCCATGGCGGCGGCGATGTCGGTCATATTGCATTTGTGTCCGATAGAGCGGACATCATAGCGCCAGCTTCCTGCTTGTGTTTTGGTGAAGGCGTCTTTGGATTGGCCGTGTAAAGAGTAAATGCAAAAGTCATGATAGAGTTCGTCAGGATTGAAGGGGACGGGGAGATTGAAGCAAATGGCGCCGCCCTCTGCCGTGGTCAAGTTTTTGACAGCATGGAACGAAAATACGGAAATATCAGTCAATGCGCCGGTCTTTTTCCCTTTGTAATGCGCACCGAGGGAATGGGCGGCATCAGAGAGAATCAAGATACGGCCCAGTTTTTCCTGAATGGGATTGTCCGGATGGAATTTTTGCCTTACAGAAGGTTGTTGGATAATATCTAAGAGACGGTCATAATCGCAGGGAAGACCGACAATATCCACGGGGATGATGGCTTTGGTGCGGGGGGTGATGGCATTTCCAAGCTGTTCCACATCCATCAGCAGCTCGTCGTTCACATCGACCATGACGGGTTTTGCGCCGCAGTGCAGGACAACTGCGGCCGTGGCGGTGTAGGTGTATGCGGGTATAATCACCTCGTCGCCTTGACCTACGCCGAACCAGTGCAGAACAAGTTCCAAACCGGCGGAAGCGGAATTTACGCACACAACACGTTGAATACCGCAGTATTCTGCAAGTCTTTGCTCAAAAAGTTTCGTCCTAGGCCCTGTGGTGATCCAACCTGAGCGTAAGGTGGCGACAACTTCATCGATAATCGCATCATCAATATGCGGTGGTGAAAAAGGGATTTTCATTATTACGGGGTGATTCGTTCTAATTTTCTGTTTTTTCTTTCTTTGTGGAGATTGGACAACTCATCAAAATCAAAGGCAAGGTCGAAACAGTTCGGCGTAGCTCCCACGGCATAGTGCTGTCTGGAGAACCCAACCCTTATTCCTCTGATATTCAACTGAATGCCGTATGAAAAACCTGCCATTGATTTTCGGGATAGCACTTTCATCTCTTGGTGGATATTGTGATTGTATGCCAGTTGGATAGAGAAATATTTAGAGGGTTCAATTTCCAAGCCGAACACAAAATGGCGGAACAGATTGTCTGCAAACTGTGCCACTTTGGAGGGATATTGAGGTTCGCCGGAGATGGCGTCTATTTGGATGAAAGGGTTGTCTATCCCATAATAGTTCATCTTCCAGCGGTATAGGGAGTGCAGGGTAATATGGTAGCGGATGGGCACATGCTGGAGTCTTTGAGACAATGCGAATTGGAGGTCGAAGGGCAGCATTTCCCGGTCACCAGGCGAATAGGGTTTCAGTTGCCCGCCGATGTTTTTGGCCAACAGGGTGAGGGAGAGTTTTTTGTTTTCGTTGTAATAGCTGCCGGCAACATCCACGGCAAGGCCGGTGGAGAAATAGGATTCATAAAAGCTGAAAATCGTTTTGAGGTTGGCGCCGATGGAGAAGTTCGGGGATAGTTCCCGTCCCCAGCCAATAACCAAGGCGTAATCGCCGGCGGAGAAGTTTCCGGTTTCATTTCCGTTTTCGTCGGCCCCGCGGAAAGAGCCGTAGTTGAGGCCGTAGATGCCGAAGGCGAAGCTGCCCGCTTTCGGAAACGTGTAGGAATATGTGGCGGCGATGGCAGTACTTTTCGTGAAATAGTCCGTAAAGTTAAGAGAGAGATTATTATGGTGGCGTTCGCTGATATAGGAAGGGTTGACCAAGATCAATGCCGGATCATCATCGTGAACGGAAACCAAATTGCTACCCAAGGCCATAATACGGGAGGAATAGTTGAATTTCAAGAAGTTATATACAAACCTCCCTCCTGTTTGCGCCTTGAGCTGCGACATCGTGGCCAACAGCATACATACCCAAATTAGCAGTCGCTTTTTCATACGATTACAAACTGCAAAAATAACAATTCTTTGTATTGTAATAGGCGGAATTTTGGTTTTTAAGAAATTTTAGGAGAGTTATAGAAGATAGAACGGCAGAGGAGGTGGAAATTCAGACATAAACGCCGCCAACCACTATTTCACCCGGTACCCGCCGGTCTTCTTGCTGCCGGTGTATTCGATGAGACCCTCGTTTTTGAGTTGTTTGAGGATGCGGTTGAGGCTGCCTGTAGGGATTGTGTGTTTTGAGGAGATGTCGTTTGCCTTACAACCTGGATGCTGCCGAATGTAAGAATAGACAGGGCGGAAATTCGGATGCAATCTGAAAACGGCGTTCAGATGTTTTTTGCTTTCAAGGGTCAGGGGCGCGTTTGTTGCCTTTTCCGAAGAGTTTTTCAAAAAGGTTTCCATAGCTTTATGTGAGGGGCTAACAGACAACTTCCGGCGTGCATTTTCATAATAGCCAGTCCCCCATTCAAACGAGTGCAGTTTGTCTTGAACTGAATCCCTTATGGTGATGGATGCCTCATCGTAGGAGTGGATTTTATCCAGCATAACAAACAACCCTTTCGACACATCAATCAAAAGATTCTCCCCAAGCAGTTTTTTCAATGTCTTCAGGGAACCGTATCGGATATAGAATTTACCTCCAGCCATAAATACCCAAGAGAAATTTTTACCCTGTTGGCAATAGAGAATGTCATTTATATTGGCAAAGACTGGTGTATTGTCTGTCTTTTGGATGTCCACCTCGCCCGCGATTTCTTTCAGTCGGGATTCATATTTCTCCTTTAGAGTAGTTTGATGGCGAATGTCACAAAAAGCGAAGGAGAACAGGGTGAAACCTGTATTTCGTAAGAAAACCAGAGGGAAGTAATAGACAATAAGATACTTACTGGATTCCGCTCCAAATAAGCTTACCAAAGAAGGCGCGATTTGTGGATAAACCCATGCGAGTTCCGCACAGGTGGCGGCAAGTAGGCATAGGGTGACAGAACCAATGTACGCAAACAGTCTTTCTTTCAGAAACAAATGCGGGAAAAGGAGAAACATATTGCCGTAGAACAAGACCAAAGGCAATAGTCCTGTTACGTATTCTTTATACATCGCGCCACAGGAGGGTAAACGCAGGACAGTGTTCCTACCAAAGAAGAAGACAATGATAACACAGAATCCGACATGGATGCAGATTTTTCCGAAAGTTGACAATTTATTGCTCATATTGCGAAATTTAGGAGCGCAAAAATACGATTTTAAGGTTTCAATGGCATGATTGAAGAAAGAATATGACGAAATTTTGATTATTTGCAAATAAGATTCCGCAAAACAGGAGACAAGGTTTGTATATTGTTGTTTTCCAATTTGTTATATATATCATTCGTCAATGTTTATTCTATCATTTATTTTATCGTTATTCTATCAAATTATGGCAATTTCGTCATGAAAAGCCCCTTTGAAGGATAAAGTAAACAGAAAAAAGAGGAAACGAGCCGAACAATTTGTATTTTTGTTGACGCAATAAATAATCTTTGATATTATGAAAAAAATTATCGTTACCACAAGCATTTTGCTTATAAGTTGGGTCGTAAGTGCTCAACAAGATGTGTCATATTCCAAACAAAAAAAAATCCAATACTACCACGCT
>Ga0247608_10001164_pt1 | contig 38013 bp, 36 predicted proteins | sample 176DNAGHGlowgp2_FD_193490 | JGI IMG/M metagenome (GOLD analysis project Ga0247608, IMG submission 193490) | Sheep rumen microbial communities from Palmerston North, Manawatu-Wanganui, New Zealand - 1766 DNA GHGlow gp2 | ecosystem: Host-associated > Mammals > Digestive system > Stomach > Rumen ...
AAAGCAAGCTGTCTGCTGCAACGAAGGACAAGCAGGATGTCGAGGAATACATAAGGCGATTAAAGAAATATGCAGACGTTCCCGAGCTTACCCGTGAGATGTGCTTGGAGCTGATCGAGTACATCACTGTTGACGAATATGCAGCTGACAGGCCGAGGGATATACATATTTACTACAAGCTATTAGACAAGCCGCTGCCGAACAAGATGAGGCTGGAAATCAACGCAAATGATGAAACCGCGTGAATGCGCGGTTTCGTAAAAAGCTATTTGTGTGTCCTTATGAGGTGTTGACTACTTTGAGCGTTTACAGCCATGTCATCGCCGAAAGCAAGTCACAGGAGGGCGCGGCTCTGAGCATGCCTTTTGATCCTCCGAAGAAGGCAGCAGCGGTAAGGATAAGAATGTGTAAGCCACAAGCAAGGAACAAGCCCTGCTTCGTGGCAAAAAAGAAAACTCGCAAACCGCGTAGATAAGCGATTTGCGAGTGGATTGATTGGTGCGGCAAACGGGACTTGAACGATTCGGGACACCTGCGCTGTATCAATGCAATTTCAAGTGTTCCGCGGTGCTGCGCGACTTTTGCGCCTTGCATTTCACGTGGTCTCAAGTGATTTCAAGCCGTTTTTGACAGGAACAATGTCCAAGTGATGTCCAAGTTGAACACCCGGGGAACAGATCAAGCTGTCATCAAATAGTCAAAGATCATGATTTCCTGCATATAAATTCCTCCGGTATTATTCTCCTTTTATATCATATCACATTTTAATCAATTTTTCAAGTTTTTTGTTAAAATATCTTGTGCTTTTTTACATCATGTGGTATAATGTAATTACAATACAACAGATTATATATAAATGATATGATTGTAGCGATAAAATGATGAAAACAGTAATGATTGTAGATAGCATTACATTCATAGATATTCTCTCAAACCAAAATACTATTTTTCACTATATATCCTTTTATGATAATGCTTTGATTAAGGAGTGATAGTAATGAATAAAAACAATATCTTTTATTTCAAGAAAAAAGTTGATGAAATATATCCAGACGAAAACCGACCACCAGTAGATATTCAAAACGTGGTCAGTTCTGTTATGACTGAAATCAGATCTATTTCAGATGATGATTTTATTGAAACAATAATAAGTTGTTTTATACCGGATTTGTATTCTGGAATGGGGAAATGCGAGAAATTGTATACCAAATTAACTGAGCTTATGGTAGGTGAATGGTGGAGACGCATTGGTGGAGATTATCATCTTCCAACCAAAAAATCCGGTACTGAAGATGTTGAATTGATGTTGGGCAATGACTCAATTGTATGTGACGCAAAAGTGTTCAGACTGGGAAGAAGTCAAAAAGCTCCAAATGTAAAGGATTTTCTAAAACTAGCAAGTGTTAGGTTATGGATTGACAATCTACACTTAACTAAAGGTAGAAATGTTATTGGTGGTTTGGTCACATATTCTTCTCTTCATGAATGGGAAAGCGATAGCGAAGTATACGAAGAATGCACCAATATCGACACTCCTATTGTTATGCTTCCGTATGAGGTTATGGCTTTGTTACTGAAATATAAAGATAGATATGATATTCACGATCTACTTGGACTATGGAATTATTCTGAAAACAACGTCAAAACTTCGCGGGACAAAAAGAATTATTGGACGTATATTACGTCTTTTATATGTAACTTGCTCAGCATTACTGATACAGACTATCAAAATGAAATGAAAGAATACCATAGAACCATTCTTTTGGCCGCTAAAGAATACCGATCAATTGTACAAAAGTCTGTTGATGATGTTAAGAAAGCCATACTGACTGAACTTGATAGATTTGATGACCTTGAGCAATTGAAAGAATATGTTGCCGAAGAAATCATACGACGAGATAATTCTCAAGCACTTGATTATTTGAAACATATTGACGATTTTCGTTATTATCGAGATCAAAAGTGATTCAGCTTTAACTTGGGGGTATTAGAATAATGTCTGATTCTTTATTTCTAAAAACATTTGTAGATAAACTGTTTGAATCAAAATCAAAAACCGTTTCCGATAAATCATCAAAGGATTTGATTGATTCACTGAAAAAAGATTTTGACGACAATAGATTTGAAAAGATGTTAGTGATCACGGGATGGATTCCCGATCTGTATGACAATGATTCTTCCGAAGAAACTCAGTATTCTAAAATGATTGAAGTGTTAGTTGCTGAGTGGGGACGTAGGATCGGTGGTATTGGAGAATGTATCACTATAAAAGCTGATCATGAAGATGTTAAAATTTCAATTGCAGACTCCGCTATAATCTGTGATGCAAAAAGCTTTCGACTAAGTAGAAGTCAAAAAGCTCCAAACCCCAAAGATATGGTTAAGCCGGATGCCTTTAAAGAGTGGGGTGCTAGACATACAAATTCTATAGGTGGACTTGTAACGTTTCCATCTACACATGATTGGAAACAAGGAAGTGTAGTATATAGAGATTTTTCAAACAAAGATAATCCAATAGTCTTTCTTTCATACAGGCATCTTGCATTATTACTTCACTATAAAAATAAATATCAAGCAGAAGATTTCTTGAAATTATGGGACTATGAAAAGATTTTCCCAGAAATGCTTTCTAATATTAAAACCAACCGTTCAAAATACTGGGACGCAATAAATAAAGCAATCTGCAGTATTGTTTCCATTAATATGGAAGAATTTAATACATATATGAATGCTTGTGATAAGGAGATTCAAGAAGCCATAAAAGATTATCGCAAACTAATAGTTGCTGCGAAAAAGAGAGCAATTGCAAGAATAAAGGAAGAAGTTAACCCCCAAAATGATTTAAAACAGCTCAAAAAAGAAATAATTGAATTGAGAGTGAAATTTGAAACCAGTAAATATACTACATTTATCGATAGGATAGATAGTTTTCGTAAATAGTAATACGGAGGTGAGTTTTTCTTTGCTCACCTCCGTATTTCTATAAGGAAGTCCTGATTTTCAATGTAAAGTCAGGAAATGACCTTTTAATATCTTTTCCAATTTCAATTAGAGCGGCTATATCAGAATCAGCATCAATAATACCACTTGAATTTGCAATCATTCCTACGGCGAAAGCAAGTACCGCAAGTCCCGCATCTTCGTTGTTCCAACCGGAATTATCAGTAAGCTGTCTGCCGAAAGACTCGATTATTTCAGTTGTTCTTGTTTTCAAGTCAGACATAGAAATAGTAGTCTTTGAATCATAACTTTTTCTTGCAATAAAAGTCATACAAGTATTTACCGCTTGTGACATTACTGATCTTGGCCTTCCTTTTCTTTCTATACTGAGTGGTTGCACACTTGTTATGATAAATGGAGAAGAACGATACGCCTGTATTATAGCGTCCCAGCCATTTACTGAACTGTGTGAATAAACAAATGAAAAAACGCCATCTGATTTTATTACACGGGCAGCTTCGTTAAATGCTCGCTTTAGCTCTATACAATATGATTCATGCGCGTTGTCACCGTTGCCTTCTCTCCTGGATGAAGCCACCAATTCATATTTAGTATCTGTACTCTTCGGGTTAAATAAATCAGGTTCTATTTTGCTTAACAGTATTCTTTTCCAGGAATAGAAAAAATCAGCTAGGATTGAATAGTAAATATTGTCATAATAAGGCGGATCAGTAACTATAGCATCAAACATCTCATCATCAAAGGGAAGCTCTTGAGCATGAGCATGTCTAACTGTAATGCAATGATCTGAATGAGTAAAAGACGATATGCCCTTTACAATTCTTTTTAGTTTATCCCAAATATTTGCAGGTCCATTCAAAAGCATATCCGTTTCTGCATAATCCCAAATCATTGCTACACCAGGACCACAAAAAGCTCTACCGACCTGCTCGTTAACAGGAATCCACATAGAAAGACGGCAGTTCCAATCAACTATTTGATCAATCAAACTTGACAATACGCTAATGACAAACTTTGCCATCATCTCATTTTTGGAACGTAAAGTTTTATATTCTGTGATTAACTCCTTTATAAGATATAACAAGACTAAACGTTGCCGCGGGTTTAAAAAATCCGAATGCGTTTTTATTCCATACAATGCTGGATTTACTATTCCAGACCATACAGGCAATTCTGTGTCTGGAAGCGTCGAGCCTAATAATTTTAATACATCTGCTTCTGCTTTACAAATTTTATCCTCAGACGGGATAGCATTGTTAGGAGCTATTTCAAAGGACTTGCCTGAGTTTTCAAGGTTAATAACAGCAAGAAGCGAATCCTGGCACTCCAATGCATTTACTTTTTCCTGCAACGCTCCACAGTATGGGCAAAAGCATTTTCCTGTATGCCTTTCCCATGCAACAGGATAATGAACATCATCAGAGACTGTTGTTATATAGATTGAATCACCATGATCTGTTTCTTCTTTCATAAAAGAAAGGCGCTTCCCTTTTTTGGTTGATAACCATGGCCTTTTGATTAAATAGAATGCTTTTTTACATTTATTGCAGATCGTTTTGTACGACCACATATAACCAAATGTTTTACCTTCTCTTGATTTTCTTAGTGGATATAGCCAGTCTGTATCATACTGTAATCTATTTAACACAGCTTTTCCAGAAGATTCAACAACCTTTTTAGCTAAATCAAGATCAATCATATTTGCATAGACCATGTTGCATTTCTGAATGAAAACTGACAGTTGATTAGCATCTATTGAAAAGGTATCAGCTCCAAGCTTTGCTGCTTCAAAAGGAATAGTACCGCCGCCGCCAAACATATCTAATACTGTAGGAGTTTTAGAATATCCCTCCGAAATGATTTTTTTTGCTGTAGACAAAGAATCATTATCATTTGACATGGCTAATGATGCCATGATTGAAGCAGATTTATCTGATAGATCTTTCGCTAAAGATGCATATACCAATGCACGCATGGCGCTGTGAGGTCTGCGAGCCCACCAAACATGGAGAGTGTGTGATGTTTCACCTCTATGATATCTCTCATTATATCCTGCAATTGATGCTTCATAGTGTAGCATGCCAGAATCAATCAGACGTTTACTACAATTATTAGGAATCTTGGCTATTTCAGGACTACGAAAAATGGGACTATTATTGTTCTCGCTCATTTAGTCGTTACCTCCAATATTTCTCCTTTCCGTTTTAATACAAAAGAAGAAATGATATCTGGCAACGCACGAGTGAATTTCCACCCAATGGATATTCGATGATATTTCCAATCTATGTTTTTAGTCCCAACGGAAAAGCCATTAAAAATCACTGAAACACTGGTGAAGTCACCCAATAGTTTTTTCATATCTTTATCATTTTTTTCTGACCAAATAATGTACCCATAGCGACGCGCACTTTTTGTAATATTCAAAGTCATTTGTTTGCCCTCCATAGTTTATTTGCTGATAATTATACCACACAAAAAGCTTGTTGTCAAGCTTTTTGTGGCATGCATTACCCTATTATTTCACATAGAAATACGCGTATCATTAAACGGAATAATATCCTCAATTGGCGAAAGATATCAGTTAATTCATATAAGTAAAGACGTCTTCAATAATCGAATTCTATAAATATTGATATTATTGATTACTATTCTTTATTATCATCGCCCTCCCCCTGCAAACCCCGCAGTTCACCTTTTCCCTAACAAACAGGCTCTCCGGCATATTGTGCAGCCATTTTCTGCTGAACGTCGTGCTGCCAAAATATGCGTCAAAGTTGGTTACGGGGATCGGCGTCCAGTCGCTGCCCTCTGGCCTGTTGGCTATCGTGTAGGCGAGCAGCGTCTCAGCGGCGTGGTAGGGAACATCCTTCGGCAGCGCCGCAGCGATGCGCTCCTTCTGATCGGCGGAGAAAGAAAAACTTTTGTCCCGAAGCTCTCCCGCCGCCAGCGCATCGGAGATGATCTCGTCAAATGTCATGACCCAGGCGTTCTCTGTATCATAAGAAAAGATCGGCATCTGAAACTGATTCTGCTTTTTGTACCAGCCTTTTCTGAACTCCCTTTGCAGTTTGTAGCCCTTTGAAATAGACCCTTTGGAGACCTCCTTTCCGTGCTTGTCGATGTAGGCGATGATACCTCGAACATGACTGTAAAGCCAGCCCTTTCCGTCCTCGGTGACAAGCTCCGGGAACTCTTCGTGGTACTCGTCGAAATTGATCCTGAACTTCCATTCTTCACCCTCGCCGTCAGGATTCTTTCCCGGCAGACTGCACCACGCACAGAGTGCGCGGCGGGCGTAGTCGATGTTGTCATAGGGGTCTCCGCTGCGGAACAGATAGCCCCGCGCTATGATCGTCAGCACCCGCTGAAAACCGTAAAGCCCGGTCAGCATATCAAAACTGAACCGACCGAGATAAGAGTTTTTCTTTGCATTGGAATAAATCGGTTTGTCTGTATAAGCCTTGAACTCCTCGATCTCGTTAAGCATCACCGCACCTCCTTGCGTGTTCAAGTATCTTGTCAAGCACCAGCTCAAACATCTCCCCGCGTTTGCCGAGTGCCTCCAAATATATTACCGCATCGCCGGGAGAGACGATCTGTTCAAGCAGCTCACGGCACCTGTCCCGGACGGCATCACGGTAATACTTGTCCGCAGGCTTTTCGACGTATGCCGTCATAAGCGTTCTGACCTGTTCACTGTCATTATCGTGAAAACATTGCTTGTCCTCCGACTGCGTATTTTCATCGTCGATATCAGCGATCAAGTCCCACAACAGCTTGCAGCCGCACTCTCTGAAATCGCTGAAAAGTTCATAGTAATCACCGCAGTCCGGCAGCCACTCCGACAGCAAATCCTCACGCTCCTCGGGACGGGTAAACTGCCAATTCTTATCGCAGAGCTCTTTCCTTATCTGCGATATCCTCTCCGGCGATAACTCCGTGATCACAACATACAGCTCGTCAATATCGTAATCGCTGTCCTGCCCGCGTTTGTATAGGATACGCGAAATGTCGTTCAGGCGAGGCTTGTTCTTCGGCGGCTGCTGGATGTACATTATCCGCGAAATGCTTTTGTAGTAATCGGAGATAAGATCGGACAGTTTTTCAAGGATATCTTTATCAAGAACGTCCTTCCAATTTGGCTTTTCAGCGAACAGAAACAACTCCGCTGCAGGCGCTGGGTCACCAAAAATATATCCCATATATTGACTCAGTTCATAAGCATATTTCGGCAGACTTTCAAGGTTTGAGTTGACCTTGTCCCACTTTGAAAGATCAAAGAATTTCTCACGCTTCTTCCAGAAATCACTATTGTTACGGCGGCTGTTATTGTACTTCTTTTCAAGCATAGCCTTGTATTTCAGAAAGCGGCACCTCGGTATATCCTTGTTCCCGAGATACTCCGACAGATCGGGCTTAACGCCTGTCTTGGCGGAGTCGATCTCAAGCCCGGTGAGTATCGCAAGTGTTTCAGTCTCACGGCGGCAGCGCTCACGCTTATCGTCGCTGCTGTTCTCGTTGTAGGCAATAACGCTCCGATCAAGAGCCGCATTCGATATCTGTCCGACCCGGTTTGAAAACGTGCTTTTTACGGTTTCAAAGCGAACCTGCCAGTCGTTTGCATCACACTCGATTGGCTTCTCTGAGGGGATCATCAACAGAGGGTAGTCCCTGCCGTTGTTACGCTGAACACAGCGGTTGACGATCTCGTCGGTAATGATCTTGACCATATCACCGTCGAAATCAGCACCTCCGAGCCGTGCGGCGGCGAGAGAATCGCCGCTTATCATTACAACGTCGGTCAGGTGTCCGAGATATGTGTTTCTGATGTCCTCACCGTTTGGGTATGGCTTCAGACAAACTTCTTCGTTCCTTGCAATATGTGGATTACGCAGCAGGGCGCAGGCTTCAAGGCCGTTGTAATCAGCACCGGGAGCATAGAAACTGTCACTACCGAGCAGAGCCGATGAAACCGAACGAAGAAAATCGCTGCTGCTGTCCGCTCCGTTACGCACCGCCAGCAGGTGCATAAGCTCAAGCAGATCGCCGGACAGAAAGCGGTTGTCGCCTGAAACGATGAGCTGTCCGATGGCGTAGTCCTTTATCAGCTTGTGAGCCTTCTGCCAAAGAATGTTCGCATAGGCAGCTTCATAAATGAACTTCGGGTTTGCACGGAGAATCTCCGCAAGCTGCCCCTCACGGCTCCAGGGAGGATACGCCTTATCGGTGAAGAACCGCACCTTAAAATCCTTGTCGCTGCAAATACGGCAATAGGCTGCCTCGGTGCCTTTGGTGAGCCACTCCCGGCTGTCGGAAAGAGGCTCGCCCTCATCCCACCCCGGCAGATCAGCAGGGCGGAACTCGTCAGAGGTCAGAGAGAGTGTGCTGAGAAACTGATAATTGAACACCGTATCGTCGCTGTTTTCATCTCCGCCGACCTGGGAGATGTACAGAGCGTGTCCGAAACGATTAAAAGCATCCCAATAGTCCTCCCAAGACATACTGTTCTCTTTCAGCCACCCAAGGCACTTGACCATGCTCTTGGTAAGTATCATGCCGACCTCGGAAATGCTGTGCTTCACACCCCATATATCCGTCAGGAACTCGACCCCGGCACGGCTGAAAAAGTCTTGGAAATCGACCTTGTGCAGCATACCCTTAATGAACGGCAGCCTTATCTGGAACGAGCAGTGTTCCTCGCCAAGCTGCGCGCAGATCGCCGCTGCAACTGACGGTGAAACAAGTCCTTCGCCGTCAAAACCGAGTATGTCGATATCCTGCTTCCTTTCAACGCGCTCGTACCTGCGAACTGCACCGCTGTCCTTGCTTTCGACTGTGATAATATTGGTATCCCGTGCTGTATAAACCGGGTCATCGACCACGACCACGCTGTTTGAATCAAGCCCCAGACCGTCAATCCGCACACCGTCTGAAAACATCAGCCCCTTATAAGCGTAGAGCTTGCTGAGCTGGCAGCGTCCGACCTTCATTCCGAGCATAATGCCCTCGTTGATCGCGTCGAACACGTCCTCGCGGATAAAGGTCAGCACACCCTCGCGGCTCATGCTCTGCGAGCGCTCAAAGGCAAGGTAGCGGTGTGAGCCGCTCCCGAAATCAACTAATATGCCTTCGGGTCTGAACAGAGCTTCAGCTTTTCTGCGGAGCAGAGTGTAGTAGGAACTTGCCGAGGTTCGGTCAAATATCCTCGTGAAATCCGCATAGAAGATCACCTCGGAGAGCACCTCCGAAGCCTTGCCATCACCGCTGTCAGGGCTTATGTTCAGCACGGAAAGTATCTGCCGGAACAGAGCGTTCTCAGCTTTATCGGAGCCTGTCCCGTTCATACAGCTCTGCGCCGTTGCCTGTCCGAGCGAGAGCGTAAAGCTGTCGCCGTCGGGCTTGGCATAGCCGAGCATCTTCCTCACCGACAGCGTGTATATTTTGTACCAGCGTCTGCGCATAGTATCACCTCCAGTTGTTTTTGCACCTATATTATATCATATCTCCTTCCGAAAGTGTGTATCATTTTTTGGACAGTTGACTCAATTGAGCCAAGATGAGTACAACGAATTGTACAGATGTTGCGTGTGACATCTTGATGCCGGACTTTTGGGAAACGAGATACTTCGAAAGCATCCTCTTGATTTTCATTATGAAATAGGTTATAATATTATTGAATCAGCAAATACAAGAAGATCAATCGGGAAGGTGTAAGCAGGTGATATCGTGAATAATGATACTGTAATATGCAAAAAATGCGGTACGGAAATGAGTTATATAAAAGAGGGTCACTCTGTCAGTTGGATATGTAAGAATTGTGGCGATGCCGTTGCTACATCTTTCTTTGAACCATATGAAACCGACCTAACTGAATATCATATTTGGATCATATCTTCATTCAAAGCCTCAGCAGATAGAATTAAAATGATCTCTGAAATCGCTAACTGCAATTTCCTTGAAGCTAAGGAACTGATAGAAAACGCTCCTGCCGAGATCTTTTGCGGAACCGCTGTCGATGTTAAGGCAATCAAGGAAAAGCTCGAAGCTGCCGGAATTGCATTCAGCATCGAGCCTGAGTTTCCATATTGATCACACAATGCAGTAAACTATTTCTCCCTCTCTCCTCCGCAAAAATGCTAACAAGCTAACAAATCATTGCAAACCTCGCAGCAGCGTTGTCTGCTCTGGTATAGTTTTGTTAGCACGATCGCAATCGCCTTTCGCCGTTAGCATTCCGGTATAGTTCCGGTATGGTTTAGTTAGCATTTTCAGTTGCCGCCAAACCTCGCACCTGCGTTGTCCGGCTGTGTTTGTTAGCACGATAGCAAAATCTCAGAGGATAGAGCAATTTCTTTCTTCGCCATATATATAAAGAAGCCACCGTCGTGAATGCGACGGTGGTTTTTTATTGCCGATGTGACATAATGTCATATGGGTTTGCTCAAAGAATACTACTCCCACTTTTATTTTGCGGGCCCGTTCACGGGTTTCAGACCCCCTGTGTAAAAAATACATATGGGTTCGCTCAATGAATACTACTCCCACTTTTTGCGGAGAAGGCCGGAGAGGATTCAAAAATACTTTGGAAAGGATGATACTATGTTATCAACAGACATCAAGTTCGGCGACACTCTTTACAAAGAGCCGTACTACACACTCGACGGATGCCTCTACGAAGAGGTCATCAAAAACGGAAAGACGTTCATGGTCAAGCTCTGTGATTACCTTCCGGTGCTGCGTTCCGAGATCACCTACGATGACGGAGCCGAGCGCAGAAAGGTGTTTGAGGTCAGCGCGGAGCACGCAAGCGGTGTGACGCTTCCGACTGTAAAAGTCACTGCGGATGATATGACCAATATGAAATGGCTGCTCGAACAGTGGGGAGCTCTTGGTTCTTATTCTCCTGCGGGCAACGCCGCCGGACACATCCGCCACGCCATAACAATGACAAAAACCGAGATCGTCTTCCGTACTATTTATTCCCAGACAGGATGGCGCGAGATCGACGGCGAGTGGTTCTTCCTGATGCCGCAGGAGGAAAGCAAGTTCACGGTTGAGCTTCCCGGCAAGCTGCGCAGCTACCATTTTAATAAGTGCTGTTCGGATGACGACATTATCTATCTCGCCGCTATGCTTGACGGAGGCTTTCTTCCGCAGAGACTTAATCTCCCTTTGCTTGCTGTTGTTTTCGTATCTCCATTGGAACATTTTATGCGGCTCGGAAACTGTGAGCCTAAATTCATTACAGCACTTGTCGGAAAAACAGGTTCGAGAAAGTCAAGCTCGGCGGCAGTGTACCTGTCATTCTTCGGGAACTTCAACGCCAGCAATCTTCCGAATTCATTTCACGACACCGCGAACAGCATACTCAGCAACATCTATCACACGAAAGATGTTCTCACCTGTGTCGATGATCTTCATCCAAACGGTCGCTACGGCGACGCAGAGATGAAAAATATTGCACAGAATCTTTCGCGTTATTACGGTGACAGGATAGGCCGCGCTCGATTGAATACCCGCGCTGAATTACAGCCAAGCAAACCGCCTATGGGAATGTGTCTGACAACTTCGGAGTACACTCCTGCGATAACTCAATCCGGCTTGGCTCGGTATTTCATTCTTGAAATGAAGGAGAGCGACGTAGATCTGAAATTGCTTTCAGAGTATCAGCAGCTCGCAGCTGACGGTGTTCTCAATGGAATAATGCGCAGCTATGTGGAATGGATCAAGGAAAAATATCTTTCAAATGCAGAGGACTTTTCAAAAAAGCTCTCTGCTCTTTTTATTTCTTATCGCACCGAAATGATAAATGTTCTGTCTGCAAGAGGAATTATTTTTCACAACCGCATCCCGGATATGCTCGCGACATTGAAGATAGGTCTTGATTTCCTGCTTGAGTTTCTCTGCAACAAAGGTCAGATCGACAGAGGTGACAATGAGAATTACAAAACTGTTTTCAATGAGATACTGATTGAAAACATCTGCAGGACAAGCTGTCTTGTTGAGAACGAAAACATCAGCTATCAGTTCTGTGAGAAGCTGAAAAGTCTGCTGGACAGCGGCAGGTGCTCGCTCAATTCTCTCGGCAGCGATGAAGATATTTCCCGCAAAGGCTTCATTGGCTTTGAGGACAGCGAGCATTACTATTTAATTATGAACGCTGCGATGTCAGAGATCAATAAGCTCTCAAGAGAACTCGGTGAAAGCTTTGCAGTCGGACGTAACAGTCTGCTGCAACAGCTTGTCGATGACAAAATTATTATCTCAAATGGAAAGCGCAGCACCACCACAGTCAGAGTCAGCACTACAAAGCAGATGAGTCTTGCGGTCATTGATAAGAAAGAAATAGAAAGGCGGCTGTCGGGCGATTTGTGCCCTCGGGGAGGTGAGGTGGAGTTGTCGGACGAGTGAGTAACAAAAACGCCACACAGCGCATTTGTGAGCGACTGTGGGCGAGATAAGAGCAGTGATATTTTTCTTTCCGCTATAGAATATCCTCTGAAAAGTGGTGGCTTTAGGCAGTCCGCTGTGAGGCCTCACGGGGTGGGGGTTTTCGGAGGGCAAGCATAGCGCATGGCGTTCCGCCTCCGGGCGGTAAGCCTATGCGCGCGGGAGACCCGTACCCCTTTTAATGCGAAAAAAAGCGGGGCAGCGCTCCGCCGAAGGGAGGAACAGTAACGAATTGTGACGGAACTAATGAAGGAGATGATTCAAATCAGAAAGCGAAACAAAACAATTGCGATCCGCTGCACAGAAGAAGAGTACCAGCGTGTGCATCGGAGAGCGAGAGAACACGGAATGAAGCTGTCTGACTTTGTGCTGCGGACTGCGCTGGGGAAGAAGATAATTGTTGCTAATGGATTAAACGATGTGGTCAGACAGCAGCGTGCGATTGGAAATAATCTAAATCAACTGACACGGCTTGCGAATCAGGGTGAGATCAATATTATTGATCTGCGAAAACTTGTTGATGAGTACAAAGCTGTGACAGAAATGATTTCAGAAATGCTGCGGGAGGTGAAGTGATGGCAACGGTAACTGCGATATCAACTAAGGGCGGCGGCGGAGGCAAGGGTTCGCTGAGATATATCAGCCGCGATGATAAAACTGAAAACAAGAAATGGGTGACTGCTATAAACTGTACTCCGCAGACAGCATACGAAGAATTCAGAAACACCAAACAGCTCTACGGCAAGACAGACGGCACACAGTATTTTCATTTTGTGCAGTCGCACCCAAGCGGCTATGATATATCGCCGGAGCTTGCGTTGCAAATCGCTCGTGAGTTTGCAGAAAAAGCCTTCGAGGGATTTCAATGTGTCATCGCCTGCCACACCGATGCACCGCATATACACTGTCATTTTATCGTGAACTCTGTGAGCTGCGAGGACGGTCACAAGTTCCGGTCAAACAAATTCACCTTGCAGAAGATGCGGGAACTGTCCGATGAGATCTGTCAGCGGCACGGAGTAGTGACGTTGGATAGATCACACTTGCAAAAGAAGAGCCGGGGCGTTTCTCCTCGCGAGTATCACGTTGGAATGAAGGGCGAGAGCTGGAAGATCGAGCTGATAAATACTATCGACTATGCAATGCGCAAAGCCAAAAGCAAAAAGCATTTCTGTTGGCTGATGCGACAGGAAGGCTACTCGGTCAAGTGGCAGGAAAATCATAAGTATATCACCTACACCTGTCCGAACGGGTGCAGGGCACGGGATGATAAGCTTCACGAAGAAAAATACAGAAAGGAGATGATGGAACGTGAATTCAAGATTAGAGGATATGAGGCGAGCCTCGCAAGAGAGCGTCGAGAAAGCGTTAGACACAAGCAAAGCGACCCTGGTGTTCGACAGCAACTGGAAAGCCCTGATAGGCTTGACCAAGCTGACTTCGGATACGCAGGCGGAGATCTTGGAAACGGTGTCGGAGCTTTTGACGAGAGAGGACACACAGTATCTGCTGAAAAAGATCGAGCAGAGCTCGGAGCAGGCGCTGTCAGAACAGCGGAAAGCGCTGCAGGACTTGGTCTCACAGGCTGGAAAACTGAACGAGCAATTCTCTACGCAGATGAAGCAGCTCGAAGAGTTCAAACACAAGCTCAAGGTCAAGTTGTGGACAGTAGTCTTGACTTCGCTGGTGGGCTTGGTCTTGCTGCAGACAGCCTTGCACTTCTGGCTTCGCTGACAGAGCCGGAGCCTGTCGAGGATGATGTTTGGCGCGGCTCGGACAAGAAAACGCTGGCGAAAGAGTTCGAGAAGAAAGAAGAACTCGGAATGAAAATGTAGGAAGGTGGTGATTCAATGGTCAAGGATATTAAAATCAAAACTAATGAAGATGGCGAGGTCGAGATCCTCATTGAGATCGAGCAGCCCACCGAGAAAAAGCCTATCAGGATTCGTACCGACTTTTAACTGACAGAACGAATCGTTCAGTCAGGTCAGTCCCAAGTCAGGACCGAGTTCCCAAATCGGGAATTCGGTGTACCCTGTTTCAGGGTAGACTCAATACCGAAGCGGTACTGAGTCTGATGTCGTGAAATGCGACGGCAGACGAAGTCCTGAATCGGGACTGCAGCTTGTGATGGGATGAAACATCCCGTCATCAAGGGGTGAACAAAACGTTCATACCTTGCCGGTAGGTCGTGAAACGCGACCTACCGCACCTACCCTGAAACAGTGCGGGTGCTGAACGAATCGTTCAGTACCGATGGGGTACAGGAAGTGTACCCCACAGGTGTTTCCAAAACGGCAACAGCTGTGAGTACGATTCGATCGGACTGATGTCAGTTTTACTGACGGCAGATGGAGTAACGAATCGTTCCCCCATAGGTTGTAACGTTTCGGTACACCCTTTGCACAAATCCGCAAAGAACAATCTGTCGACATTGGTGATAGCTATTCGACGGCGGGTGTGGTATCCTTGTTGGTTGAAAAGGAGGTGGCAATATGACCATAAAGGATATCTACCACGGCAACCGAGCGCCGATAGATATGCAGTTCGATACGAACAGCAGGTACGTCGGCCTCAGCAAAGAGTGGCTGCGGCTGCACGAAGAATTCAAAGAAACGCTGTCCGCCGAGCAGAATGAAATGTTCAATAAACTCTGCGACATCCAAGGAGAGCAGACCACGATCAGCAACGAGCGCAGCTACAAGCAAGGCTTCTGCGACGGCGCAGAGCTGATGCGTGACATTATAGAAGGTGGTGACTGAAATGAAAAAAGCAATAGCAATACTCATACTCGCAGCAGTATTGTCCGGTTGCGGTGTCGCAACAGAGCCGGGTGCAAATATTGTGATAACAACGACTTCATCATCTGTAATAACAATGACGGAGAGAAAAGCTGTCTGAGAGCGTTACAACGTTGGAGAGCAAACCCTCAACAACTCGTCTGACAACAACGCAGTAACGATCGTAACCACGGTGAACAAAACGTTCACCGTCACTTAGAGATGATGCCCTAAATCAGGGCGTCATCTTTTTTCGGTAGGTCGTGAAACCCGATTCACCGAAGAGTTATTTCAAAACTACCAAAACGGTAGTTTTAATCGGCACACAACTAATTTCACCCGCTTCAATTCAGGGCAAGTGCTTTCATTTCAAGGAGTATCGGGAACGCTGATGCCATTTATCTTTTTACGAAAGGAAGTCTTTAAAAATGAGCAATTCAGATCAAAACCGGAACAGAAGAACGACAACAACAATGGACATCAGGAGGTTGATAATTGAATGTTTGAGAAGAAAACAGAAGCTGAAATAAAGATGCTGACAATAAAAGAAGCCGCTGCACTTGTTGACGGACTGACCGAATACAGAGTGCGGGAACTGTGTAAGACTGGGAAACTGCCTTGCTTTATGGCCGGGAAGAAGTACCTGATCAATAAAGAAACATTGCACAAATTTCTGCGTGGAGAATTATTGGTTAAGTAGAAAAGTATGTTGTAGAGTTTAATTCCGAGCCTGTCGGCTGGCTATGCCCGTTAGTCTGTGGTAATGTGGTAACTGCCAACAGGCTCGACAAAACAAAAGGAGGAATGCACATGGCATATATCGAAAAGAGAAAGAACAAAAAGGGCGAACTGACCGCCTACAGGTTCAGAGTTTACAACGGATACGATGTGAACGGCAAACAGATGGTGCAGTTCAAAACGTGGGTGCCGCCAAGGGAACTGACACCCAAGCAGGCGGAGAAGGAAGCCCAGCGCTTGGCTGTACTGTTTGAGGAGGAATGCGCTCACGGACAGGTCACGGCAACAATCAAATTCCAAAAACTCTGCGAACAGTGGTTCTCGGAGTATGCGGAGTTAAACCACCGCAGTACGACCTTACAGCGTGAGAGATTAATAGCTTCAAGAGTATATCCTGCACTCGGACACTTACGAATTGACAAAATCACGGCGAGAGACATTCAGAAATTCATAAACTCGCTTGCCAAGCCCGGAGCCAACAAGCGCAGCGGCAAGCCGCTGTCGCAGAAAACTATTCGGCACCACCTGTCATTCATATCGTCCATATTTGAGTATGCGATCAGGCTTGACATGGTCAGCTCAAACCCATGCAGCAAGGTCGTAATCCCGAAAATCGATGCAGAGGGCAAGGTTTACAAGAAACCAGAGAAACACATCTACACAAAGGAGCAGGCAAAGGAATTTATGATGATACTCCGTGATGCACCGATAAAATATCGTGTGTTCTTCACGCTGGCGATATATACAGGCTGTCGGCGCGGGGAGATACTCGGAATCGAGTGGAAGAACATCGACTTTGCGAACTGCACGGTGATGATCGACCACACCTCAAACTACACCTCGGAGAAAGGCATCTATACCGACGCGACCAAAACGGACAAATCGACCCGACTGGTTGACCTTCCGCCGACGGTCATGGAGTTGCTGAAAGCCTACAAGAAAGACCAGGACAGCTACAAGGCGAACCTCGGGGATAAGTGGCAGGAGCATGACCGTCTGTTCACGAAATGGGACGGCTCTCCGATGCATCCGGCTACGCCGTACTCTTGGCTCAAGAAAGAATGTGAGCGCCGGAATTTCCCCTTCTATGGGGTTCACACCCTACGTCACTTCTTTGCCTCAGTAGAAATTGAAGCCGGAGTTGACCCGACCACCGTCGCCGCAATGTTAGGACATAGCACGCCCCAAACGACTTTAACAACGTACAGTCATTTCTTCGCGGAGAGCAAGAAGCGGGCGAGCAATATCGTGGCGGATGTGATTGAGGGGAAATAAGACGCTTTTGGGAAGCACATTTTGATAATAATAATAAATCTATTTTACCAAAAAGGAAAATATCAAAAAACCGGTATATCCTCCATCGATTTTGACCTGGAAGAATATACCGGTTTCACTTTTTTACAGCGGAACTAAATAGAAACAAAAAGAAAAGAATTATGCTATGCTACCATAGCCTTTACCTAATTCTTCATGAGTATCTGAATTCTTTAATGGGGATTTCACATACTCCGTCGAGGCAGAATATGAAACATCATGTTCTGTTTGTGATAGGGACATAAGTCTTCGTCCATAATCCTCAGGAGTATAATTCTGTGGCAGAGGGTCTACAGGAATGTTCAAAGATTTGAATGCTTGATAATATTTTTCATAATCCATATCAATTCCTCCTTATTATCTTATTTTATCGGTTGGTTTTGTAGATTTAGAGGTGAGTTTATTATCATAGCACTTCCCTGATGGTTCTCAATAATCTTAACAGCACTAGAAATGGAAAAGGTGTGCATATATGTATGATGAATTGTTAAAACACAATCTTGTAAATCTTTACAATTATCAATCGCTCGTGAATCCAGAGTCTCTAATGGAACTACTTTTATTCCTAAATCTAAGCATTCTTTAATATGTATATGCTTAGCATGTGTAAATGTTTCTTTATGATTTCCAAGAGTTTCAACTATTTTTTTAGCGTCTTCTTTAGGAGACTTATGATCCTGAAGCATATTTGTACATAACCATTCCGTAACCATTTTGTTAGACCAATCAATAGCTTTTTGACAATCGCCCAAGAATGTAGGATGATATTTAGAAATTATAACTTGCCACAAAGGCACCGAAGAAGGATCGGATGCTATTCCCTTTAATGCATTTTCAAATTCTTCGATAACACCTCCGCATGACATTCCACCAAACTGTGGATCGATAGGACCAATATTAGATTGTTTTCCCATAACAATTTCCTTACAAGAAAGAGCAATCATAGTTCCTGCAGACATAGCAATTTGAGGAATAAACGCCCTAATATCATTGCCGAATAATGATCTTAAATATGTTACAATTGATTCTGTTGCTGCAGTATTACCACCAGGCGTGTGAAGAATAATATCTAGTCCTTTTGATTTATCAAGACCATATACAGCCTGCATCAAGGCATTTTTATCATTGTCATCAATAGCAACAGTCCCGTTTGGCTTTTGTAAAAAGCCAGAATAGTACGCTATTACATTTCTATTAGTATACTTATGCATAGTAGCTAAGTACTTCCTACGAACAATATCTAGAGGATTATCAATCTTCATTCCTTGTATTTCGTTAAGCACTTGTCCCCAATTAGGCATAATTAACCTCCTTTTCAGGTCTTGAAAACAAACATACTGTTTTACACTTAATGTTGGTTTAAAGAATACACCAAACCGCTAAACACATTTTTGGGATTGATTCTTTCGATGAAGACAGGTAATCAAAATCCTTAATCAAATATTACATCGATATTCTATATAATTTATTATTCCCTCTAATACATATTATATCACATTAATAGTAACTTTACAAGCCCTTTTCTTCCCAAAATGGACAAAAAAATGCTCAAAATGGCTGTTCCTCGAACACTATTTTAAAAATAAAGTCCAAAATAAAGTCCAAAGGGCGATTTTGGGCAACAAAAAAGCTCGTAAACAACGTGTTTACGAGCTTTTCGATTGGTGCGGCAAACGGGACTTGAACCCGTACGTCGGTTGACACACGCCCCTCAAACGTGCCTGTCTGCCTATTCCAGCACTGCCGCATTCGACTTTAATATTATATCACAATCAATTCTGTTAGTCAAGCACAGAGCCTCCGTTTTTACAATTTGTTCACAACTGTCGGATCAGCCGCATCGCCTAGCTTCTCTATAAGATGCGTATATGCGACCTCTCTCAGCGGTTTACCACCGATCTCATCCTCAAGATATATGCCCGCACATGAAAATCTGTGCTTTTCATAAAAATGCCTCGCCGGGCGGTTTTCTTCCAGCACCCAGAGCATCACCCTGTCATAGCCGCAGGCAGCAAGACCCCTCAGAGCTTCTTCAAGCAGCAGCTCTCCCCGGCCGCTGCCGATGTATTCCGGCAGCAGATAGATCGACACAAGTTCGCCCCAGCCGGAGAACTCCTCCCAGCGCGAACTGCAATAGCTGGCTGTGCCGATAAGCCTGCCAGCTTCTTCAAGTACGATATGGTGCATATCTTCCCTGCTGCTGTGCCTTACCCATTTGCCCTTTGGGATGCTGTCCAGAAACTCCTGCGGGACTATACCCTTATAGGCATATCTCCAACTGCTCTCGTATATCCCGCTGACCTCACAGAGATCGTCTGTATCCCTCAGCGGACGGACGATCACTTCTGCGCCTCCTGATAAGGCTTAACAGTGTTCGGCACCTTATCGACCGAGTTCTTTTCTGTTATCTCGACTTTATAGGCGTATTTTTTGGCTTCCCCGTTCTCTTCGACCTCAGTTGTCTCGGAGAAATACAGCAACTCCTCGCCCTTGAAGTAGTAATCAGCCGAAAAAGCTGTGACTTTCCCGCTCTCGGCCTCGGCTCCGATCATCTTGACATCGTATTTGTGCGATATATGCGTGATACCGCCCTCATCCGTCGATACTGCATCGGTGACGGCTCCCGGAGAATAGATAAGCAGCCCCTCGTCAGCCTGGGGATGGGTCGTCGCCCTGGTGTAGAGCACAAAACCCTTGTCGCCCTTCTGCTGATAGGTCAGCTCGCCGTTCTCGTAAGTGAAGAGCTCCATTCCGTTGCTGTACTGCGCATATTCGCTCTTCTCGCTCCTGCCCTTATAAGAAAACAGAAGGATATCCTTCTCGTCATACTTGAAGGTGAACTCCTGCTCGACCTCTCCCGTGTTCATATTTGTCATAACTACCTTGGCGCTGTCGAGCTCCTTGTAGGCCTTTCTCGCCTTCTTTATGAGCTCTCCGCCCTCTACATCCTTCTCCGCAAAGCAGGAGCAGAGCAGCACCGCGGAACAGACTGCCGCAGTAATAGCGGCAAATGCTTTTTTAACAGCTTTCATATTCATTGATCCCAGTATACTCCCTGCCGGTCTGTTTCGGTATCTGCCCGTAAACAGAATACTGCCGCTTCCGACATTCAGCCGAAATGCGGCAGTCAACCGTTCATTTCCTTCTTGATGTATTCCGCCTCTTGCCGTCCATAACGTGCTTGAGGTCGGAGATGCGCTCCTCGCTGGTCGCCTTGAAGCGGCTGAGCATATCCTCGAAGCCTGCGTTGCCGGAATTCTCATTCGGGTCGTAGACCGGAGGCGGGTTCTTTGCAAAATCCTGAGGCTCGGGCGGCTCATATTTTCTTCTCGGCGCCTGATATCTTCCCTGATCCTGACCGGGACGGCGGTCGAACTGTTTTTTGGGCGGAGCAGGAAGAGCCTTCTTTATCGAAAGGCTTATTTTCTTATCCTCTCCGACAGACAGCACCTTTACCTTTACGCTCTGCCCTTCGGTTATATGGTCTTTGATATCATTAACGAATGTGTTGGCGACCTCCGAGATATGTACCATACCCGTAGTGTCCTTGTCAAGCTCGACGAATGCGCCGAATTTTGTTATCCCCGTTACCTTGCCCTCGTAAATCTTACCTACTTCTAGCTGCATCAGCGTTCTGTTTCCTCTCTGACAAATTGTCCTGCCTTACGGCATCAGTTGTTTTTTTCAACGATGTAAAACCGGCGCTCATTCGGGTAAGCATACCCAAGCTGCTCGATAGCGACACGCTCCATATACCCGGCTTCGTCTCCCGAGCTGAGAAGGCGGTTGAACTCATCGTTCTTCTGCTCCTGCTCGGTTATCTCTGCACCCAGCTCCTCGCTCTGCTTTTTGAGCTGAACGATCTGAGCCTGCTGCGAGATTATGGTAAAGATGGAATAAACGATAAGGCAGAACACTGCGATGAAAGCAATAATATGCCCAAGACGTTTCTTAGGCTTTACTACCTCTTCCGGGGCTTCCTTGTTATCAGCCACCGCAGCGACCCCCTTTCGCACAGCGCTTTGCGCCTAATTACACTTATATATTATACTACATAAAAAACGCAACTTTCAAGCCCTTTTTTCCTTTTTTTTCACTTTTTTAAATTTTGTTATAATTTCCACAAATCCTGCCCTGATTTTTTGGTCAATTTTATCTGTCAAACGACCGGCCGTCGCCCTGTACCCCTTGCGTATCAGCCCGAAAATGCGTGAAAAAACAAATAATATAGCCCTGCCGGCCGTATATCTCTCCGCGAGCCCTCCCAGAAGCATCCCCGCCAGCACAAAGCCCCTTGCCTCCCCGGTCTGAGAGACAGATAAAAGAAACCAGCATGAGCCGAAGAGAAGAGTGTAAACAAATTCCAGGATCCCCTCTGCGATACGCCCCAGCTCCAGCCCGCGCCTTGCCGCCCGTATGAAAGCATATACCCCTCCAAGTATCAGCCCCAGCAGCAGCGATAAAGCAAAGATCTCCCTCTCCCTTCCGACTCCCTCGTTCATGGCAAGAAAGCCCTCAGAAAGCACCCGCATCTCCCTCACCTGAACACCTTGCCCAGAAACGATGGCTTCTTTGTCCTGTCCTTGTCTCCGTAGATAAGCGCCGAGATCTCCCCCTCGACAGACAGCGCCCCGCTGCCGACGCTCATCTCGTTGATGTGCAGGCTGCTGCCCCTGACTGTCAGCTCTCCGAGCTGTGTGAAGAGCAGGATCTCGTTCTCGTTGAAGCGATCGACATCCGTAACTCCCGTCAGCTCCAGCCTCTGCCTGTTCTCAAGTATAACTCCGTGTCTTCCGTTCTGTTCAGCCATGATGTTCCTCCTCATGCCCCGCCCCTGCTCTTGACTTGTACGGCTTTTTTTGTTATTATTGTATCAGGGCAGCTTCGCCCCTCAATGAGTATCTTATGCGGGACACCGCAGGAATTATGACAGGAGGTTTGCCTAATGAACGATATCGTAAAACGCACCGTAACAAGAAGGCTTGAAAGAACAGCCGAAAGCCTCAGAAAGAACAACATCGAGGCCTATATAGCCGAGACCTCCGCAGAGGCAGTAAAGATCTGCGAAGGGCTGCTCAAGGACGGCGAGACCATATCCTGCGGCGGCTCTGTGTCTCTGGCCGAAAGCGGAGTGCTGGATCTTATGCGCAGCGGCAGATATAACTTCCTCGACCGCTCCACCGCCTCCGACCGCGCAGAGGTGGAAAAGATCTACCGCGAGACCTTCTCGGCGGATGTGTTCCTGACCTCAGCCAATGCAGTCACTGAAAACGGCGAGATCTATAACGTAGACGGCAATTCCAACCGTGTCGCCGCCATCTGCTTCGGCCCCGAAATGGTCATCTTTGTCGTCGGATACAATAAGATCGTCCGCAATATAGACGAAGCTTTCCTTCGTGTGAAGCGCTGCGCTGCTCCCCCCAATGCCGACAGGCTGAACTGCGGCACCCCCTGCACTGAGACCGGCGAATGTGTCTCTGTCAAAGCCGGCGGAGATATGACCGCAGGCTGCCGCTGCGAAGGCAGGATCTGCTGCAATTATGTCGTCTCAGCTTACCAGCGCAAAAAAGGCAGGATGAAAGTCATCCTTGTCAAGGAAGAACTGGGCTTCTGATGACACCCGGCTGACAAACGGCAGGCGCTGTCATTGTTTTGTCAATTATGCCGTTTTTTTGATCTGTCTTTTACTTAAATTTCCATATTGAATTTGTCGATTTTGATTGACATTAGGCGAATGTTAGAGTATAATGATTAGAGGGTATAGCTGTACCCTTATGCCCCCGAAAAAGATTAAGGATGTGTTCTTTTGAGCAAGTTACGCAATAATTTTCAGAACTTCAACAAAAGAAAAATACTGCTCGCGTTTGCCGATTGTTTTATGATCATTGCAGCCGCACTTATGGCGAACTTCATTCTCTCGGCATTTTCCAAGCCGCTGGGAGGCAAGAACGTGTTCAGCCTCATGGCGCTGGGCTGCTTCTTCTGCGTATCCGCCATGACATTCTGCGGCCTTTATTCAAAGATGTGGCGCTATTTCAATATCCACGATTATTTATACTGCATAATCGGCGCCATCTCAGGCTTTACATTGGCCTATGCAGCCTTCTATCTGATGACAGGCAGAATGTTCTGGGCCTTTACACTCATCCATGTCGGGCTCTCGATACTCGGTATCTGTATCTTCAGGCTGCTCTTCAAGAATGCCTTTATAACCATATCCCATACTCAGGATCATTCTCACGGAAAACGTACGATGATAATCGGCGCAGGAAGAGCCTGCGAGCTGCTGCTCAACGAGATAAAGCGCGCCAGACTGCTGGGAGAGAAGAATGCTTCCGCAATGTTCAATCCTGTCTGCATAATAGACGATGCTCCCTCCAAGATCGGCATGACTATCGAAGGTGTCACCGTCGTCGGGAACTCCTCCCAGATCCACAGATTCGTCGAGCAATTCTCTGTCGATCAGATAATCTTCGCTATACCCTCCTGCCCGGAGGATAAAAAGCGCGAGATACTCGATATCTGCTCTTCGACAAAAGTCGCAGTAAAGATAGTCCCCTTCCTCGGAGACCTGCTCTTTACCGATAAGCCTATCATCGGGCAGATCAGAGATATCCGCATCGAAGACCTCCTCGGGCGAGACCCGATAACCTTCGACAACGAAGAGATCAAGAGCTTTATCTCCGGTAAGGTGTGCATGGTAACAGGCGGAGGCGGCTCCATAGGCTCGGAGCTTGTAAGACAGATCGCCAAATTCTCTCCTAAGCAGGTCATCATCGTAGACATCTACGAGAACAGCGCCTACGAGATACAGCAGGAGCTCAGGATGGAATACGGCAGCTCCCTCGACCTCGTTACTCTTATCGCCTCTGTCCGCGATTACCACAGGATGAACAGCATCTTCGCTAAATACAAGCCTCAGATCGTATTCCACGCTGCTGCTCACAAGCACGTTCCTTTGATGGAAGTCAGCCCGATGGAAGCGATAAAGAACAATGTCATCGGGACATTCAACACTGCGACTCTATCAGAGTATCACGGCGTCGAGAAATTCGTCATGATCTCAACGGATAAAGCTGTCAACCCGACAAACGTAATGGGTGCTTCAAAGCGCTGCTGCGAAATGGTCGTTCAGTATCTGGCTCAGCAGCAGGATGTTCATACAGAGTTTGTTACTACCCGCTTCGGAAATGTTCTGGGCTCCAACGGCTCCGTTATCCCGCTCTTCAAGAAGCAGATCGAGCGTGGAGGCCCGGTTACGGTCACACACCCCGAGATCATTCGCTACTTCATGACTATCCCCGAAGCAGTAAGCCTTGTAATGGAGGCTGCTGCCATAGCGCACGGCGGCGAGATATTTGTTCTGGATATGGGCAAGCCTGTAAAGATAGTGACTCTTGCCGAAAATCTTATCAGGATGTACGGCAAAGTTCCGGGAGAGGATATCGAGATCAAGTTCACCGGTCTGAGGCCGGGTGAAAAGATAAAAGAAGAGCTGCTGATGATGGAGGAGGGTCTCCAGAAGACCAAGAACAAGCTGATATTCATCGGCAATCAGATCGAGATAAATGCAGAAGAATTCATCCCGGAGCTGGAAAAGCTGAAGGAAGCAGCTTCACTTGATGATGAAGCAGCGGCAGTTGCAGCGCTTCACCGCATAGTTCCGACCTTCACTACCCCGGAAGAATTCAACAGCAAAGAGCTAATCCACTCCTGATTTTTTAACGCCGGGACGCGGCGCTCCCGGTGGTCGCTTGCTGTCGTTGGTGGGTCGTCGTTACGCCCTGCGACGATGCCGGAAGGTTCAGCGGCGTCTTTCCTTTAGAGGGGCGGGACGTTGTTAGCGACGGGGTCACAGAACAAGTGCTGCACCGCACAAAGCGGGCAACATTGCGCCAATCCAAGGGCGCGCCAGCCCTTGGCAGGTTCTTAGGGCAGAGCCCTAAGCGGGGCATGGGGCAGCGCCCCATACCGGAACGCAGTTCCGGCAAGGCGCGGCACAACGACAAAAAGGGAGACCAAAGCAAGGTCTCCCTACATTTTTATGTGGACAAACAAAAAATGCCGCGCCGTCAAAACCCATTAGCCCGCTGGCACAGGAAAGAGCGAAGCGATTTTCCGTTTTTTAGCGCCGAACCGCGGCGCTCCCGTTGGTCGCTTGCTGTCGGTGGTGGGTCGTCATTACGCCCTGCGACGATGCCGGAAGGTTCAGCGGCGTCTCTCCTTTAGAGGGGCGGGACGTTTTGTAAAGGGTGCTGCCCCGCCCAGACCAAGTGCGGAGACTTCATAATAGCTCCCGCCTGAATTCGGGGGCTTTCCGGTCGCCCCCGAACCCCTTCGGGTGCTTGCTGTCGTGGGTGGGTCGTCATTACGCCCTGCGACGATGCCGGAAGGTTCAGCGGCGTCTTTCCTTCAGAGGGGCGGGACGTTTTGTAAAGGGTGTTGCCCCGCCCAGACCAAGTGCAAAAACTTCACATCAGCTCACGCCTGAATTCGGGGGCTTTCCGGTCGCCCCCGAACCCCTTCGGGTGCTTGCTGTCGTTGGTGGGTCGTCGTTACGCCCTGCGACGATGCCGATAGGTTAGGCTATCATCTTTCCTTTAGTGGCGCGGGAGGTTGATAGCGGTGGGGCTCCACAGCAAATGCTGTCCCGCAGAGCTGTATCAAGACTAAAAAAACACTTTACTTTTCAGAGATATTGTGTTATAATATAAGTTGGCTATAAATAAAAACCCGAAAGGAATCATAAAATGGAACTTATCGATAAGAACAACCAAGCTCTCCTCGATGAATATGAGGATTTCGTAAAGAACAGCAAATACGGCAATTTCATGCAGTCTCTCCGCTGGCCGAAGGTCAAGGATACCTGGGGCTGGGATGCTGTCCTCTCCCGCGGCGAGGACGGTAAGATACGCGGCACCTGCCTTGTCATTATGAAAAAGATACCCGGCCTGCGCGTTTCATTTATGTATTCTCCCCACGGCCCTGTCTGCGATTGGAGAAGCAAGGAGATAATGAGCGACCTCTTTGAGGGGGTCAAAGTCCTCGCAAAGAGATATAAGGCTTATCAGTTTATGTGGGATCCCTGCTATGAGGAGAAGGAAAAGGATATCAGCGAGATGCTGATCGGTATGGGCTTCAAGCATACCTATAACGCCCCGGAGCTCACCACTATCCAGGCAAGGAACAACTATATGCTCCGCAATATCGAGGGCAAGACCCCGGACGAGGTCATGGCCTCCTTCAAGCCCGATTGGCGCAACCGTATCAGAAAAGGCCCCAAGAAGGGCGTAGTCTGCAAGGTCTGCGGGACAGAAGCTCTGGACGATTTCTATCCTCTTATGGAGGCAACAGGCATCCGCGACGGCTTCTCGATCAGAGCCAAGGACTATTTTGTTAAGTTCATTGACGGACTCGGCCCCGAGCATTGTCATCTCTTTATGTGCTATGTCGAGGAGGACGGCAAGCAGATCCCCCTCTCCGGCGCGGTGACTACCCAGTATGCCGGCAAGACCTGCTATGTTTACGGCGCCTCCGCCAATCATCACCGCAACCTTTACCCCAACTATCTCATGCAGTGGACGATGATAAACTGGGCTATCGAGGGAAAGAATTATATCTACGACTTCCAGGGCATACCCTTCTATAACGACGAGACTAACCCTAACTACGGCGTTTATAAGTTCAAAAAGGGCTTCAACGGCGAAGTAGTGACCTATGCAGGCGAGTTCTTCTATGTATTCAAGCCTGTGAAGAAGAAAATGGTGGATCTTGCTGAAAAGATCGTTATGGACAGGCACGAGCGCAGGCGCCAGAAGCTGCTCAAAAACCGCAATAAGGAAATGGGTATGGAGGAGAACACAGCCCCCAGGAACGAAGAATGACCGTTTCTGCATAAATCAGCCCGGATCATCCAACAATAACAATAAATGCGGCTTTGGCCGCACAGATGCGGGAGGTCTTTTATGCCCTTTGTAGAATTCAGAGATGTTTATAAGCGATACAGAATGGGTGAAGTAACCATCAATGCCAGCGACGGAGTCAGCTTTCTGATCGAGAAAGGTGAGTTCGTCGTCATAGTCGGAGCCTCCGGCGCCGGAAAGACGACTATCCTAAATATGCTGGGCGGGATGGACACCTGCGATGAAGGCGAGATCATCGTTGACGGCCAGAATATCGCCGCCTATGACCGTAAACAACTGATCGCCTACCGCCGCTACGATATCGGCTTCGTATTCCAGTTCTATAACCTGATCGGGAACCTTACCGCCAAAGAAAATGTCGAACTGGCAGTCCAGATCTGCAAGCACGCAGAAGATCCCGCCAAAGTTCTGACCAGCGTCGGCCTGGGGGACAGGATGGATAACTTCCCCTCTCAGCTCTCCGGCGGCGAACAGCAAAGAGTCTCTATCGCAAGAGCGCTGGCCAAACAGCCAAAGCTCCTGCTCTGCGACGAGCCAACAGGAGCTCTCGATTACAACACCGGAAAAACCATCCTCAAGCTCCTTCAGGATACCTGCCGGAAGAACGGCGTTACCGTCATAGTCATAACCCATAACTCGGCCATCGCCCCGATAGCCGACCGGGTGATCAGGATAAAAAACAGCCGCGTCGAGAAAGTGACACTCAACCCCTCCCCGGCAGATATCTCAACAGTTGAATGGTAAACTATGCTTATGCCGCTGACAGGAGCGGATACCGAAAAAAAGAACGGAGCTGCTGCTCTGTAATTGTATATTCGCTTTTATTGTTCGCCGCGCTGCAAAGCAGTGCGGCGAAAGTGCTGAAAATGGGTATTCCCCGTTTTGGGGAATACCCATTTTCAGTCGAAGGCTGCTCGTGCAGCAGCCCCCGTTTTTTCACACGATTCCCTGCCGGCGACCTATTCGGCCTTGCCCTGTCCACTGCCCTCAGAGGGATATTTCTTGTAGCCCGGATGCTTGCCTGTAACTCCGTACTGGCTGCGCATACCGATAAGGCGGTCAATGTTTTCCCGGGAGATATCCTTGGCTCCCCCGAGAAGTCTTGCTACAAGAGAGATCTGCGCCTGAAGCTCCAGAGTCTCCATGCGGTAGTATGCGGTCGTAAGATCAGCCCCGACAGTCAGCGCACCGTGATTGGTCAGCAGCATAACATCATGCTCCTGCAAATAGGGCTCGATAGCCTCCGGCACCTCGAAGGTAGAGGGAGTGCCGTAAGGCGTCAGCGGGACAGAACCCACAGCAATAACAGTCTCGATCATACAGTAGTCGTCAAGCGGAACATGAGCGCAGGCAAATCCGGTAGCGACCGGAGGATGTGCATGGACTACTGCCCCTACATCCGGGCGGTCGTGATAGCATTTGAGATGCATCTTCACCTCGGAAGAGGGTCTCCAGTCCTCCGAAGGCTTTTCTATAATGTTATAGTCGCCGTCGATAAGCCCGATATGCTCGCGGGTGATCTCGTATTTTGAGATACCTGTTCTTGTAGCAAGAAATCTGTTCTCACCGACCTTTACGGTTACGTTTCCGTCATTGGCTGCGACCCAGCCCTTCTGCCACATTTTGCGGCAGACTTCAACCATCTTGTCTTTTATATCCTCGTACATATCCCTTTTCCTTTCGGTATCATTCAGACAACGCCCTTTTGAAGCATCACATTGGCATAGACCGCTTTTTCTCCGGTTGCCACGATAGCGTAAGCTGATCTTGCCTCTTCATAGAATGCGAACCGCTCGATCTCTCCGACAGCAGCTTCGCCCCGGCTGTCATACTTCTTTACAATGCGTTTATACTCCTCCCAGATAGGAGTTTCTGCCTTATCGCCGGGCATTACCTGCATCAGCGAGACAGGCTTCTCCACATAGGTGTCCAGCGGGAACAGTGTCAGTATGGCATCCAGCAGCTCGGGGACTCCATGTCCGTCGGCGCGGATGACCTTGCAGTTCTTCCCCATGCTTTCGGCAGGGAAATTGCCGTCAGCGATAACTATCCTGTCGGAATGTCCCATTTCGCAAAGCACCTTCAGCAGCTCCGGCGAAAGCACAGCGGGTATATTTTTCAGCATTTTTTACCTCCGATGATCTTTTTGTAATCTTCATAAGCCTTTTCCCATTGTTCGGAGCAGGCGGGCGTATAATCTGTAACAGGCTCGGATGCAGCGATAAGCTCTCTGGCCTCCTTCAGATCAGCCAGCTCTCCCCCGGCGATAAGCTGCACCGCAACGCTGCCGAAAGCCGTAGCCTCAACGGGCGCTGCCTTTACAGTACGTCCGCAGGCATCAGCCGTAAGCTGGCAAAGCAGCCCGTCGCGGATGCCCCCGCCTATCATATAGATGCAGCCGTATCTTTTACCTGTGCAGGCTTCCAGGTCTTCAAGAGCGCTTCGGTATTTCAGTGCAAGGCTCTCATATATGCACCGCAGCACCTGGCTGTCGTTTTCGGGGACAGGCTGGGATGTCTCACTGCAATAGCGCCTTATCCTTGCCGGTATATCTCCCGCAGGAACAAAAGCCGAAGCGTCCGGGTCAATGAAGCAGCGGAAGGGCTCGGCTACGCGTGCCATCTGCCCTATCTCGCCAAAGCTCACATCCCTGCCCTCACGCTTCCACTGGCGGCGTGTCTCCTGTATCAGCCAGAGGCCTATTATATTTTTCAGGAAAGAAGTCTTCCCTCCGTAGCCTACTTCGTTGGTAAGGTCCCGGGCAAAAGCATCTCCGTCGGTCAGCGGCTCATCGAGTTCTGTTCCCAGCAGGCTCCAGGTGCCGCAGCTCAGAAAAGCAAAATCCTTTTCTGCGGCGGGGACAGCCGCCATTGCCGATTGTGTATCATGTCCGCAGACAGCTATGACATCCGATGCCGGGACATCCAGCTCGCTCATCACCGAATGGGTAAGAGGGCCTATCCTGCTGCCTGCGGGTACGATATTTGTGAAAAGGCTCCCGCATATCCCCAGCTTTTCGGCAAGGGCGTATGCCCAGCACTTGCCTGCCTGATCGTATAGCTGTGTCGTTGATGCTATGGACTGCTCGGTAGCCTTTTCCCCGGTCAGGAAATAGGCAAACAGGTCGGGCATCATAAGCAGCTTGTCGGCGTGCTCAAGAAGTTCCGGTCTGTTTTTTTGGACAGACATAAGCTGAAAGGCCGTGTTTATCTCCATAAACTGATTCCCGGTAACTGCATACAGGCTTTCCTTAGGCACCAGCGAAAAGGCCTCACGGAGCATTCCCTGTGTACGTCCGTCTCGGTAATGGACAGGATTTTCCAGCAGCCTGCCTTTTTTGTCCAGCAGACCGAAATCCACTCCCCAGGTGTCGATCCCCAGGCTGTCGATCCTGCCGTGAGCTTTGGACAGGGCAATGCTCTGCTCTATCTCGCGGAACAGCCGCAGGAAGTCCCAGTACATCGTATCTCCTAAGGTAACGGGGTCATTGGAAAAGCGGTGTATCTCTTCAAGGCGGATATGCTCTCCGTCAAACCGCCCGATCATCGCCCTGCCGCTGGATGCTCCGAGATCTATGGCAAGAACTTGTTTGTTCAAAGGATCACCCCTCTTATCCGACAGACGGCTGACAGCAGGAAAGGAAGCTCTGCTGTCAGCAATATGTCAAAAGCTGTCGGTCATTATCTCATTCCTCTGTAAAGAGGTCCGTAATTTTCGCAGGCGCGGTAATCCGCACCCTCCTTGTCCATGCCGAAGGCATTCCAGGCTGCGGGGCGGAATATGTTTTCCTCCGGCACATTGTGCATCGCAACAGGTATGCGAAGGATAGATGCAAGAGTGATGAGATCTGCGCCGATATGGCCGTAGCTGATAGCTCCGTGATTGGCGCCCCAGTTGTTCATAACATCATAGGCGGTATCAAAGGGAGCCTTTCCGGTCACGCGGGGCGTGAACCAGGTGCAGGGCCAGGTGTAGTCGGTTCGCTTCCAGAGGATGTCGTTCACCTCTTCGGGCAGCTTGACAGTCCAGCCCTCAGCGATCTGGAGCATAGGCCCGAGGCCCTTGACCAGATTGAGCCTTATCATCGTCACAGGCATCTCCGCATCGGTAACAAATCGGGAGGAAAACCCGCCGCCGCGGAAATAGCCGCAGTCGGCATAATTCCAAGTGGTAGCTTCAAGGATCTTCTTCTGATCTTCGTCTGTTACGTTATACCATTCCTTCATTACAGCATTGCCCTTCTCATCGACGGCAAGGCCGCAGGCATCCAGGCAGGATGCTCCCGAATTGATGAGGTGGATAAATCCTCCCGCCTCCTTAGCGTGGCCTGTCAGCTCATAGCCAGCAGCCTTTTTCAGCGCCTCCGGCGACCAGTAGGTACGGACATCGGCAAATATCTGGGCTCGGTTGGTGAGCAGCTTCATAAACAGCATCCCCAAGCCGTTGAGAACATCGTTCTCTGTTGCGAGGATGTAAGGCTCACGGGCGCCGTTCCAATCGAAGGATGTATTGAGCATAGCCTCGGGGAAATCGCAGTTGGGATAGAAATCTGTCCACTGGCGCTGCCCCTGGAAGCCCGCTGCTATGGCGTTGTGACCCACAGCTTCCTCTTCCCTGCCCTTTGGCAGTTTGTCGCTGCCGTTCATAAGGTCCTTGATTATGCACATCATCTTTACGACAAATTCCCAGTCCTTCTCCTTTTCCTCGGGAGTCTTCTGAAGGAACTTGGGGTTCTTGTCGAAGCCTTCCTTGCAGTTGGCTTTAGTCCAGGCGAGGGCTTTTTCAAACTCCTCCCTGTCGTAGATCTCCTCGGTCATACGGCGGATGATCTCGACCTCGTCCACCGACTCGACACGCATTCCGAGATAGTCCTCGATAAAGGCAGGGTCGATTATGGAACCGCCTATACCCATACAGATCGAGCCGATCTGCAAATAGCTCTTGCCCCGCATTGTTGCGGCAGCAACAGCAGCCCGACCGAAGCGGAGCAGCTTCTCTTTTACATCGGCAGGGATATCTGTCTCGTCGGCATCGCATACATCGTGGCCGTAGATACCGAAGGCAGGCAGACCCTTCTGCGCATGGGTAGCCAGCACAGACGCAAGATATACTGCGCCGGGGCGCTCAGTTCCGTTGAAGCCCCACACCGCCTTGATAGTATTCCTGTCCATATCCATCGTTTCAGCTCCGTAGCACCAGCAGGGAGTAACGGTCAGAGTAATGTCCACACCGCATTTCTTGAACTTCGCTTCACAGGCAGCCGCCTCAGCGACACGCCCGATAGTTGTGTCGGCAATAACTGTCCTGACAGGCTCGCCGTTTGAATAGCGAAGATTCTCCTCAAAGAGCTTCGCCGCAGACTTTGCCATGTTCATAGTCTGCTCCTCCAGAGACTCCCGCACCCCGAGAGCACCCCGCCTTCCGTCGATCGTCGGACGTATCCCGATAACAGGGTATTCTCCGAGATATCTGTTCTTTGCCATAAATAGACCTCCTTATCAGATTTTGTGAAAACAGTATTCCGTTTAGTTAGATTATACCCAAAAACTCCGTAAATGTCAATTGAAAATATTTATATTTTCCAGACAATATTATACTGCACCGTCGCATAGTGTTCGTTAATGCGCGGCAGTTTCCGAAGCAGACTGTCGGTAGATATGGCAAAATAGTTATATAGTCTAATAATATTTTTACATTCCCGGCCGTCATAAAACAATATCGCGCCGGCACAGGCTGTTAAGCTGTGCCGGCGCGGCAAGTGGGATGCAAAGGTCAGAGCGGAAGATCCTTCTTCTTGAATACCAGCGATCCTGCTGTAAAGGCTGCTGCTGCGATGAGAGCGGGGAAGATCAGTTTTACTATCCACTCGCTGCCGGAGAGCAGCACCGATTTGTAATCATAGAATGAGCATATCGTGAGATACTTGAATTTGTCCAGCCCGCTGACACCCATGCTGCCAAACATGGCAAGCATATTTGCAAGCACCGTAACACCTACAAATGCCCCACTCAGGCCGATAGAATACTTGCTGCTGCTGAATATCCCGGAGAATGCAAAGCATACCGCCGCCATCGCTATACATACCACCAGCGCAGAGAGATTGACCTGAAGTATCATCTTGCTCGTCAGATCTCCTGTCACAGCGGCGGCCATAGCCTCATTCCCTCCGGCCGCCCCCATGCCCATCGCTGTCGCCAGAGACAAGGGCTTCGCCTGATTCACCCCGAGATGCACAAGGGTCATAACTCCGAACATCCCGACGAGAGAGCCTATGAGGAATACCATCTGTGTGAACACAACACTGGTGCGCTTTATAGGTGTCGAAAGCACATAGGCCATTGAGCCCCTGTCAACCTGCCCTGCTATCAGTTTGTTGGCTGTAACAAGAACGTATACTCCCGGAAGGATCGTGGTCATCATACCGTAGAATATGAGAAACAGCAGATTCTGCGTCATATCAAGGGCAGCGAACTGCGCACACAGCACCGACAGCACAGAAGTCATCGCTCCCCACAATACACAATTTGATCTTACCGATTGTTTGAATAAAGGCAAACTGAACATCATACATTTCCTCCCTGTTCTATAACTCTTTTATAATACATTTCCAGCGAATAGGGTACATAGCGGACATAGCGCATATCGTATCCGGTAAGCTGTGCAAACAGCTCGTTTATCCTGTCCTGCGGCACGCTGACTGTCAGGTGCAGATATTTGTCGTTGAAGCTGTCAATTTCAAAAGCGGTACTGTTTTTGAACTCAAGATACTCCTCCTGTCCGGCAAAACCGAGGCGGTAGAGCTTCGGCAGCTCCTCAGGGTCGTAATTCCGCTTTGATACTGTATTCACGAGCTTTCCGTTATGGATAAAGGTCACAGTGTCGCAGGTGTCCTCCAGCTCTTTGAAGATATGGCTGGACATAAACACCGTCGCTCCCCGCTGCTTCTGCTCAAGTATCAGGTCTATAAGCTCATCCCGCATGACCGGGTCAAGACCAGTAGAGGGCTCGTCAAGCAGCAGCACATCCGGCTTTGACATAAAGGCTGCGACCAGCGCCATTTTCTGCTTCATCCCCTTGCTCATCCGCTTGAGCGGCGCAGAGGTATCTATCCCGAACCTCTCTGTCAGTTCGCTGACATAGGACATATCCTTTATCCCGAGATACTGTGCCTGGAGCTTCAGAAAATTTGTCCCGCTGCCTACATCGGGGAAGTCTATCTGACCGGGAACATATCCCAGACCTTTCATTATCCTGTCCGACTGCCTGCGGCAATCCATACCGTTTATCTCACAGCTTCCGCTGTCCGGAGAAATAAACCCGCAGAGATGGCGCATTGTAGTGGTCTTGCCGCTCCCGTTAGTACCTACAAGACCGTGGACCTCTCCCTTCTTTATCGAAAGGTCCAGGCCGAATATCCCTCTGCCCTGGCCGTAATCCTTAGTCAGATGATCTATCCTTATCATATCAGGCATGGCTCATACCTCCAAACTGAAATTTTCTGCCGCCCCGATAGAACTGCATAAAGTATTCCTCCAGGCTCACAGAATGTTCGGATATCTGCTTTATCCTTACCTTTGAGAGCGCTTTCAGGAAAGCGTTGGTCTTTTCGTCGGGAACGGAGATCCGGCATTTTCTTGCCGATCTGTCTCCGCTCTCGGGTGCGATGCCCGAATGTGTGAAGGCCGCATAGTCCTCATCGGTCTCAAACTCAACTGTGAAGATGTTTTTCAGCCCGTGCTTGACCTCATCGGCATCAATGACCGATACCAGCCTGCCTTCTTTGATAATGGCGATCCTGTCGCAGAGAGCCTCGACCTCGCTGAAAATATGGCTCGAAAGGAGTATTGTTTTGCCCCTCTTCTTTTCCTCGCGTACAAAGGATATGAACTTCTCCTGCATCCTCGGATCAAGCCCGCTGGTGGGCTCATCCAGCAGGAGTATTTCAGGATCGCTCATAAAAGCCGCTACAACTGCCAGTTTCCTTTTCTCGCCGATGCTCATCTTTTTTACCTTGCATCCGGGGTCAAGTTCAAAACGTTCAAGCAGCTCCTCAACACGCCCGCCGTCCCGGACGCCTTTCATATCCAGCATCATCTGAATGAACTGTCTGCCTGTCTGACCGTCGGGAAGAGCCACTTCTCCGGGAAGATATCCAACTTTTTTCAGCAGGTCGTGATGCTGACGGGTGCAATCCATCCCGTCGATGCTCACCTTTCCCTCCTGCGGAGCCGAAAAACCCATGAGATGCCGCATAGTAGTCGATTTGCCTGCGCCGTTGGGCCCTAAGAATCCGAGAGTCTCGCCCTTATGCACCTCAAAGGTAACATCAAAAACTCCTCTGCCGTGGCCGTAATCCTTAGTCAGCTTGTTAACTTCGATCATATTCATTTTTGCTGCCCCCTGTCCTTTATTTTGATCAGATTATAAGGCTCTTTTGTTTCAGCCGGGTTTGAGTTTTGTTTCAGTTATGTTAAAGCAAGGGTATAAAGAGCAGTCGGGATAAAACAAAGAACGGTATGTCTCCCCCGCTTCTGCGGCTGGGTAAGACATACCGTTCTTCGCACTCTCGCCCCGCTGAAAACGGCGGTGCGACGGTCAATATGAATTATTATGCTGCTCTGCTGTGCCTTTCCGTCTGCTGTCTTTCAGAGTAACTGTAAATACCGTCCCTTTCCCGACTTCGCTCTTTACATCTATACTGCCGCCTATCAACTGCAAGACTCTCAGCGCAAGCGCCAGACCGAGACCGTTCCCCTCGGTAGAGTGAGAGCTGTCGCCCTGATAAAATTTATCAAAAATGTGCTTCATCGTCTGCTCGTCCATACCGCAGCCGCTGTCCTCTACTGCAACAGTTATGATACCGTTTTCGCTGTGTTCGGACACTCTTACTGTACCGCCCTTTTCGGTGAACTTGAAAGCATTTGACAGCAGATTATTCCAAAGCAGCGGCAGGAGCTCCTCATCCGCTCTTATCATCAGCCGCTCATCAGCCAGATCCGCTTCAAATTCTATCTCTTTGCTCTCCCAGACGCTTTCAAACATCAGGGCACACTGCACGAGCTGTTCACAGAGATCAAATTCGGTGACATTCGGGGTTATCGCCTGTTTCTCCAGCTTGTTGAGCTTCAGTATGTTGGTTATCAGCGTGTTGAGACGCTTCGCGGCATCGTTTATGGTGCTTATGTATTCCTGCCGCTTATCCTCCGGCAGATCATCTCTTTTCAGCAGCTCCGAGGAATTCTGTATCACAGCGATCGGAGTCTTTATTTCGTGAGAGACATTTGAAAAGAAATCCACCCGCAGCGTTTCGATCAAAGAAAGCTCCTCGGTCATCTTATTGAAATCCGAGATCATAACATCAAGATAATCCAGCTTGTCCGGCTTGGAAGGAAGATCCACCCTGACAGAAAAATCCCCCCCGGCTATCCTTGCAGTAGCATCAGCCAGCTTGTGCATAGGCTCCTCGTAAGCGCGTTTGAAGATATTTCTTACATAAAGGGTTATGAGCGCCGCAACAGCCGCCCAGTAAGCGAGGATTATATGCACTATCAGGACAGACGGAAAGCGGGCTTCTATCATCCCCCACATAAGTGCAAAGTGGAGACCGCCCATTATCAGAAGATCGACAAGTATAGCAAAGAAGAGCGATCTCGGAAAGCGGCTGCTTCTGATAACATTCTCAGTTCTTCCCAGCTTCATAGCAGCACCGCCTTGTAGCCTATGCCTCTGACAGTCTTTATCTCAAAGCCGTCACAGGCCGAGAGCTTGTCCCGCAGGCGTGTAATATATACATCAACAGCCCGAAGCCCGGTCTCGCTTTCCGTATCCCAGAATTCGTCCATGAGCTGAGCCCTGGAAAAAGTCTTTTTCGGATAGGACAGCAGCTTGAATATGATATTGAATTCCCTTGTTGACAGCGGGAGCACCTGCCCGTCAAGCTCGGCTGTCATACCGTCGCCGTCGAGGGTGAGGTTGCCTACTGTCAGCTCTTTAGTCTGAGCGATATGCGCCCGCCGCAGCAGCGCTCTTACACGCATCTCCAGCTCTGCGAGCTCCACAGGCTTGACCATATAATCATCTATCCCCAGGCGAAAGCCCTTCTGCTTTGAAGAGAGATCGTCTCTGGCAGACATAAAAAGGATCGGGATATCCGGGTTGAGCTTTCTGACCGTTTCGGCAAATTCAAAGCCGTCGATCTTCGGCATCATAATATCGGATATTATAAGATCATATACACTGTTATACATCTCATCATAAGCCGCCTGCACACTGTGGCAGCCGACCGGCGAAAATCCGCAGTCTGTAAGATAATTGCAGACAAGACGGGTAAGGTCTTTATCGTCATCGACTACAAGTATTCTGATCATTTTTCCGTCCTCCCTTCGGTCTCTTACGTTATTATAACACATCTGAAGTTATGCGGCAATAGGGCTCTGCGGATTTTAACATAACTGAAACAAAACTTCAACGTGATAAAGCAACGATACAATCGGGCCATAAGCCGTCAGCAGGCGGACAGGACTTTACCCCCGCATATACAGCAAGATCATACGATCACACAAAAAATCCCGTAGATCATAAATCTACGGGATTTCTTGGCGCCACGTGTTGGACTCGAACCAACGACCCTGCGGTTAACAGCCGCATGCTCTACCGACTGAGCTAACGAGGCAAAATGCAGATAGAGAAAGACGGTAGTCTTTCTCTGTCTGATTTGTTTTAAGCCGGCGAAACCTATTTTACCGGGCCGTTACCAGCCAAGTATCGTTGGCGAAGATGAGCTTAACTTCTGTGTTCGGCATGGGAACAGGTGGGACCTCATCTCAATCATCACCGACTGTATATAG
>Ga0247608_10001165_pt1 | contig 37990 bp, 33 predicted proteins | sample 176DNAGHGlowgp2_FD_193490 | JGI IMG/M metagenome (GOLD analysis project Ga0247608, IMG submission 193490) | Sheep rumen microbial communities from Palmerston North, Manawatu-Wanganui, New Zealand - 1766 DNA GHGlow gp2 | ecosystem: Host-associated > Mammals > Digestive system > Stomach > Rumen ...
TTTGATAGCTTTTTGATAGCAAAAGTCCGTAGACCCCATGGGTTGAGGATAATGGGAATCAAACGGAGCCACGTCGAGACAAATCTCCTAAACAAAAGCAGTTAAAGTCGGGATTTGCTTGGCGAGTGGGAATAATCGCAAATTAGTTCATATTATCTCAAATAGCAGGTAGTTTTCGGACTGCCTGCTATTTCTTTTATTATTCGTATTATCATAATACGGAGCAAAATCCTGTTGCCGACAATATATCAGCAGTCTGAACCGGACGATCTGATCTACAATGACCCGGTAGCATACGCTGAGCTGATACTCAATGGCGATCCCGAAACCTATCTGAAAACCGTAACTGAATACAAACCTTTGGATTAAACAAATATCGGCTGCTACACCTCAAAGTAGTAGCCGATATTTTTACAAAACATATTGACGAATTTCGATTTGAAGAATATAATAAGGACGTATCGAGATTTTTGAATGTGAGGTGAAGCGAATGGCAACTGTGTATACGGAAGCAGCAAAGGTTTTCAAAGCATTTTGTGATGAAAACAGACTGCAAATTCTGGAGCTTCTGCGAAGCGGAGAGAAATGCGCCTGCGTGTTACTGGACGATTTGCATATTACACAGTCCACTCTTTCACACCATATGAAGATTCTGTGTGATGCAGGTGTTGTCAACGGTAGAAAAGAAGGAAAGTGGGTCCACTACTCCATTGATCCTGTTGGTGCTGAACGTGCAGTTGAATTGCTCCGTCGGCAGGTTGCACTTGACCCTTCTTGTCAGAACGCTGAACCGTGTTGTTGTGATAAAGAGACTTGAGCCATCTGAAAGGATGGCTTCTCTCAAAAACCATATTTCGATATTTTTGAATATATCAATATGAAAGGGGACTTACTATGGAAGTCTTTCGCTCTATCTGGCTGTTCATCCAGAATCAGATTCTTGGCATGAAATGGCTTAATGAAGTTATTGGCAAGACACTGAACGCTTTCGGCATAGATATTACATCCCGTTGGGGTGGCAGCATTCAGTTCTTTATCTATGATGTCATCAAGATCATGGTGCTGCTGACCTGCCTGATTTTCGTGATTTCCTACATCCAGAGCTATTTCCCGCCGGAGCGAACTAAGAAAATCCTGGGCAGATTCCATGGTATTGGTGCTAACTGCGTAGCTGCACTTCTGGGAACTGTAACACCGTTTTGCTCCTGTTCTTCCATCCCTCTGTTCATTGGCTTTACCAGTGCGGGTCTGCCTCTCGGTGTGACCTTCTCTTTCCTGATTTCCTCACCCATGGTGGACTTGGGAAGTCTGGTGCTGCTTATGAGTATCTTCGGTTGGAAAGTAGCAGTTGTCTATGTAGTGTCGGGTTTGGTGATTGCCGTTTCGGGCGGTAGCTTGATTGAAAAGCTGCATCTGGAAAACCAGGTGGAGGAATTCATTCGCAGAGGCAAGGCTGTGGATCTTCCCCAGGAAGAACTGACTGTCAAAGACCGGATGCAGTATGCCTGGGAACAGGTGGTTTCCACCGCAAAAAAAGTGGCTCCCTATGTGCTGATTGGTGTTGGCATTGGTGCATTTATCCATAACTGGATTCCCGAAGAATTCATCATCAAGCTGCTGGGCACCGGAAATCCTCTGGGTGTGGTGATTGCCACAATCGCAGGTGTTCCCATGTATGCGGACATCTTCGGTACGATCCCCATTGCGGAAGCGCTTCTTGCCAAGGGCGCACAGCTGGGTGTCGTTCTCAGCTTTATGATGGGCGTAACGACTTTGAGCGTTCCCTCCATGATCATGCTCCGCAAAGCCATCAAGCCAAAGCTGCTGGGTGTCTTTGTAGCCATCTGCACCGTTGGCATTATGATCGTCGGTTATTTCTTCAACGCAATACAGTTCTTACTGGTATAAAGGAGATGTGAAATATGGCAAAGAAATGGTATCCTGTTATCGACATTTTGACCTGTCAGGAATGTGGCTCCTGTGTTGCTAAATGCACCCACGGTGTCTATGACAAGAGTAAAGCACCCGTTCCGGTGGTAGTAAATCCCGACAATTGCATTGACCACTGCCATGGCTGCGGCAATCTGTGTCCTATTGGTGCCATCGCCTATGTAGGAGATGATACCGGCTGGATTGCTCCCGCACTGCAAAATCAGCCCCAGGCAAAAGAGGAATGCTGCTGTTGCGGCAGTACAAGCAAAGGAAAAAAGGAAATCAAAATCGAGTATCTGTATCTGGATCTGAAAACCTGTGACCGCTGCGTTGGCACGGATGCGGTTTTGGATGAGGTTGTGGAAGCTCTGCGGCCTGCCCTGGAACTGGCCGGGTATCAGCTGAGCTACCGGAAGCAGGAAGTCTACACGGTGGAAATTGCAGCAAGCTACCGTTTCCTTTCCTCTCCCACAATTCTTGTGAATGGACAGGATATTTTTGATACCATCACAGAATCCGATTGCGGCTGCTGCGGAGACATTGCCGGTGTGCAGGTGGATTGCAGAGTCTTTGAACACGATGGCAAGACCTATGAAGTTCCCACCGGAGAGATGCTGGCTGACGCTATCTTGAAAGCAATCTATCATCCCAATGTCTGCACCTGTGGAGAATATCAGCTCCCCGAAAACTTAAAGCGGTTCTTTGCGGGTAAAGAGAAAAAGGCAGCATCTTCCTGCTGCTGCGGTACATCCAATTGTTGTTGATTCAAAAAACGGAGGTAATATATTATGGCACTGTTTAACTTTGGCAAAAAGAAAGAAGTAAAGAAAGAAACCGGTTGCTGCTGCGGCAGCACTGCACCCAAGGCAGAAGAGATCGGCTGTTGCTGTGGCTCTGCGCCCAAGGCAGAGAATACTTGCTGCTGCGGTAAGAACACCATCAAGGTTCTGGGTTCCGGCTGCAAGAACTGCCACGATCTGTATGAAGCATCCAAGACTGCGGTACAGAATCTGGGTCTTGCAATCGAAGTCGAGTATGTGACTGATATGGAGAAGATCATGGAGTATGGCGTTATGAGTATGCCTGCTTTGGTGGTCAATGAGAAGGTAGTTTCCATGGGCAAGGTCCTGAAGGCCACCGATGTAGAGAAACTGCTGCACAAGCTGGGTTTCTGATATGAAGAAAGTAGCTTTTATGCCTTTGCCATTCCTCCGTCCGGACTGGACGATGAAGAGGCAGAAGATTCGCAATGAGGAAGGATTGACACTCATCGTCATATCGATCTGGTTTCGTTGACACAGGCAAAATTTTCCACGAAAAACCACGGCGGCTTTCATCCCGGCTGTTATCAATGCTGATAACGATTTGATAACAGAAGGGGTGATAGGCTGGATAATATGGATACATCAAATAATCAAAGGAACTATGAACGGGACGGATAATATTTCCTAAACGGAATCAGTTAAGTCCTGCCGAGTGGGAATGATTGCAAAAACGCCGGAAGCCCGCACAAATACTTGACTTTTGAAAGGCAAAACCGGCGTTTGGCAACGTTTTGGCAACATCTGAAATAACTCCATCGAATAACGAAAAGAGCTGTCTGATTTTGAAAGTCAGGCAGCTCTTTTCATTATTCGATTAATAAAGAGAAAGCGAGAGGTGATCTCCATGCCGCATGAAATACATTCACATCATTCATTCCGGAGTTTTTCCTGAAATGATTTAACCAAAGCGTCGCTCAACTCTTGTGAAGGGACATGCACCGTATCATGGCCATGATCCCGGATAGGACAGCGGCAATAAGCGCCATGCCCACGGTTCCCATGATCCATTTCTGCTTCTTGTCCTTCGCCGTGATATACGGTCTCAGATCCTCCGTGCCCGGAATAATCCAGGCCTTGGTATACAGCAGCCACATGCCCAGCGGCATTCCGATGTACTTCATTCTTTACCCTCTCCGAATGTGATCTTTACGATCACCATCTTGACCAGGCTGTCGCAGAAGCGAATCATCAGCTTATGAAAGGCGTTCACTTTAGGGTAGATGTCCCGGTAGCCGCGCATATAGCTTTTCGTCGAGACGGCAGCGAAATGTTTGCTCCAGCCCTTCAAGGTCATCGGGTCATCCAGAGAGAACAGCGCGTTGACATCCCGGATCCCCGCCCCCTTGAGCCAGGTTTTGGTCATCATCTTTGCGCCGCGCCGGTTGCAGCAGTCGAAGGCGAGCACCGCATCGGGAAAGCGCGCGGCCATCGCCCGAAACAGCGCCTTGACCGCCTCTGTCTCAAAGTAGTAGAACACGCCGGAGGCGAAGAACACCGCGCCATGGTCAGCGTCGATCCGATCCATCCAGCTGTGGTCGTTCAGGTCGATGCCGATGTTTTCTTCCCGCTCGCCAGCGGGCAGAAGCTCATCTCTTACGGCGATCACGTCCGGCATGTCGAGGTTATAGCCAAGGCACTGGCCGTTATCCACCTGGGAGAAGGTGTCGTCCAGTCCGCAGCCCAGGTTGACCACCGCCGCTTTGGGGTGGGTTTTCAGATAGTCCCGCACCTCCCACATGAGCTCATACTGCCGCTGGGCCACCTCCAGTGCGCCGAAGAGTCCCGCCTGGGACTCCATGAGCCTGCGCTTTTCGGAAAAGTCATAGTCCAGCATGGAGCAGATGCGCTTCGCCGACGGATCGGAAAACAGCTCCGGGTAATGCTCGGAGCAAATGAGCCGCCCGAAGAGCGGGATGATCAGGGTCTCCTGAACAGAGTTCTTTTCAATGTGATATTTCACGCTCTCTACTTCCTTCCTACCAGCAGTGTGGAGCCGCCGAGGCCCAGCAGTACGGCTTCCTTGCGGCCCATGAAGCGTCCGTCCGTGGTGTCGATGAGGCGCAGGTCCTCATAGCCCTCGGCCTTAAGCTTTTGAACAAAAGCGTCCATATCGCCGTAACGGGCGCGGCTCATCAGATCGTGGATGGCGAAGCTGCCGCCCTTTTTCAGCACCCGCAGCGTCTCCAGCAGCAGCGCCTGCTTGTTCTGCCCGGCGATGTTGTGGTACACATAGTTGCTGGTCACGGCGTCAAAGCTCTCGTCGGGGAAGGGAAGATGGACGGCATTGCCCTCGGTGAAGCGAACATTGCTCACACCTTCCGCAACAGCGTTTTCCTCACAGCGCTTTTTAGTAAAGACCGCTTTGTACGCACCGCTCCAGATGTCGCAGCCGAACATCTGCGCCTTGGGGTTTCGCTTGGCGCAGGCAATGGTCAGCGCCCCGCTGCCGCAGCCAACGTCCAGTCCCATTCCGCCATCCGGGATGTGCACGAAGTCCGCCGTCCCCTCGATGATGGTCTTGGCCAGTTTGCGCTTTCCCTTATAGTCGAAGGTTCTGTGCAGGGCGCCCATCCACGCGGTGTAAAAAAGCAGTACCGGGGTGGCGATGCCAAAGGCAGCGGCGGCGATCTGTCGGGGCCTGCCCTTCAAGAAGCGATCCGTTGCGCCAAAGAGCGCCAACAGGCTCCCGGAAAGGGCTGTGGATGCGCCCAGACCGATCACCATGCTCTTCGGCACCCAGTTTTTATAGTCAGGTTTTTGCATATCTGACCTCCCTTTCATTCTTACCCCTTGACGCAGCGGAAGCAGCCGATGCCCTCCACGCTCGTCACGTTCACCGTGCTGTATAACGCGGATAGCCGCTGCCGCAGACTCGTCTCCGTCTCATAAGGCGGCGTGAAAAAGCCCTTGGGCTGGTAGAGATGCCGGATGAACCAGTCGGTCCGTTTGCAGCCGCCCTGTACATAAAAGCAGCCGCAGAAGGTTCCGCCGCGTTTCAGCACCCGGAAGGTCTCCCGGTAGGCCGCCTCCTTGTCCGGGAAGGCGTGGAAACCGTTGAGAGACAGAACAATGTCGAAGCGCTCATCTTCAAAAGGCAGCGCGCCCACATCCCCCTGCATAAAGCGAACGTTTGCAATCCCTGCCTTTTTGGCCCGCTCCTGCGCCGCCGCCATCATATTGGGGGAATAATCGAGACAGGTAATCTCCGCCTCGGGAAGCTCCCGGTATACCGGCATGGTCAGCACGCCGGTGCCCACCGGCACCTCCAGCAGCTTTCCGGAAAAATCCTCCGGCACGCCGGAGAGGGCGCGCTCCAGATAACGAAGGTTTTTCTCCCCGTCCATGTTCCACACGATCCGGCAGATGGCTTTGCCGGGCAGCGTGGAACAGGTCATCATCCCGTCATAGAAAGACGAAACTCCGCCCGTCAGCTTATAGGCGTTTCGGATCTGATCTTTTCGTGTCATGGTCAATCCTCCTTCCGGTACTGGAAACAGTCTTCCAGCCCCAGCGTGTTTACCTTATGTACAGTGAGAGGGATAAAGCTACTTTCTCGCCAGCACCGCGATCCAAGGCTTGGCCGGATGATGATCGGTCTCCACCCGAGAAAAGCCCACAGCCTTCAAAGCGGCTTCGATTTCCTGCGGCGTGTAGTTCTTCATGCCGTCGATGATGGTTTCAAATTTCAAGCTGGTGGGATCGGTTCCGTCGGACTCGTTGCAGATCAAAAAGTACCCGCCGGGCTTCAGCACCTTCGCCGCCTGCGCAAAGCATGTTTCCAATCCGGGCCAGAAGTAGATGGTCTCAAAGGCCGTGGCCAGGTCAAAGGCCCCTTCAGGAAGCTGCAGGTCCGATACGTCTCCCTGCCGCACCTCGCAGCGCCCCGCCGCGATCATGGCCCGGTTGTATTGTGCGGCTTTTTCCACGCAGAGCGCGGAGTAGTCGATGGCGGTCACATGCGCCGTCGGATATTTTTTGAGAAGCTCCCCCGCGTTTCTGCCGCCGCCGCAGCCCAGATCCACCGCCGCAGACGCGGAGAGCTCAGGCAGGTGCGCAAGCCCCCAGTCCGCCAGCTTCGCGTGTCCGCTGTTCATGCCGCTGAGCATCAGTCTGCCGAGAAAGCCCTCAGGCTTTCGGGTCTGATTGAAAAACTTTCTGAGAAGCGCCATTTTTGGTATCCTCCTGTTATTCATTTTGACAATTGCAGCTGTCGTCTTTGCCCCGGAAAACCTGTCTTTTCATGTCTCGTCCCTCCAGCGGATCATCCGTTCGGCCATCTGCCGCCAGCCCTCCCTGGCCTCTTTCACGATGGGGAAGACCGGATAGCAGTGGAACATCCCTTCGCCGAGGATCTGTTCATAGTTAACGCCGATCTTCTGCAGCGCCGCCATGTTGAATGTGTTCAACTTCACAGCTTTCGCTCTCCCTTCGCGAGCGTCTCCCAAAAGGCTTTGAGCTTCTCAAAAGTCTCGCGGCTGATATCGTGCTCAATCCGGCAGGCGTCCTGCTCGGCTGCTTTCGCATCTTTTCCCTCGTCACAAGTCAGCAGAACGCAAAACCTGCGTTAGCCGCATCTAACCACAGGCTGATGAAAAAGCCCATCGCACAGATGTCCATAATCGAGTCATTGTACGATGGGCAAGCAAGGCTCGTTAGACACCGCTAACCATTATAGCGGATAGGCCATCGTTTTGCAAGGGCATGCAGTATGATTTTTGCTGTCGCCTGCTGTTCACCAAAAAACGCCGGAACAACGACAATGCGATTGCTTCAACACTCCAAATGATGACATGGTAATCCTGTGTCTCTTTCCAGGATGTAATTTGTAAAGGAAGGTTTAGGGGGCAACTTTTTACATTTTTGCAGAAAGTTACCCCCTTAACTGTGGGTCACAGAAGCGCAGCAGGGAAGCGATCTGCGGGATCGTCCGGTCCGTGGCTGCCAGAAGCGCAGTGAACAAGCTCGACGCTTTCTTCGGAAAGAAACTCAAATAAACTAAAATCCTCCGTCAGTTACGACGGAGGATTCTAAGGCAATACCGCACAATGCGGCAAGAACAGATTCTGAGATAATTTAGGTTCTGATGATGGCACTTTTTCGCAGATGTACTTTGTGTACCTCAAGAAAAAGTGACGAAATCAGGGCACAAATTTTCCGGAAGATGCCGCAGGCGTATTGTGCGGTGCTGCCCTAAGTAAAAGGAAGGATCCATTTTGAAAAATGCAATCCATCTTATGATCGCCGCATGCTTTTGCATCGCAGTCGGCACTGACCTGACCGGTAAAGGAAACGCGGCCCACGCATCGGAAGCTGTCACAGGAACACAACTCACTCAAACAGGCTACACCACAGCCGCGCCCGCAGCGTACAGGGAGGCGTCCGCGCGACCCGGCAAAGTCACACGTCTGGATTACCATTCCGAGGACTATGTGCGGGACTCATCGCCGATCACCAAGACAGCCTATGTATACACCCCTTATGGCTATGATGAGAACGACACGGAAAAGCGTTATGACATTCTCTACCTGATGCACGGCTGGGGCGGACACGCGGGGGAATACTTTATGCGGCTTTCACGACGATGGTCACATCGCCGGGAACCGCCGGGGCTTCATACTCGGTCTTGTCCTTGGCAAAGCCCTCGGGGGGCTTCAGGAGATGCACGGTGTAGTGTCCCGGTTCCTCGTCAAATTCGGCGACGCCGTTTTCATCGGTCTGGCCGATCAGGCACTGCATGTCGGAGCAGAACTGGACCGTCGCGCCGACAACGGGAGCGCCGCTCTCGTCCACGCAGATAATGCGGTACGGGGTGTTGGAGTCGGGAGCAGAGGCATAGACGTTGGCGACCTTCATGGTTCCGACAGACGCCATGAAGGGCTTGCCGCCGCCCAGGCTGCCGCCGTCACTCGGTGCCGCGTCTGCGGCCTCGGCGGGAGCGCTTTCGCTCTGTCCGCCGCCATTGAGCAGATCCTGGATCGCCATCTCATAGCGGTCGACCTGTGCGCCCTCGATCGGGGTGCCGAGGACCCGGCCGTTGCTGTCGATAAAGTAGCTGAGGGGGAAGCCGCGGACCGTAAAGAGATCATCGAAGTTGTCAGGGCACTGGACGGTGACATAGGGCGTGCCCGCATCGGCGACAATCTGCCTGGCCTCGTCAATGTTCTCCTGATCGTAGCTGTCATACAGCAGGCCGACGATGCCGCAGCCCATGCTCTGCAGACGCTCATGGATCTGGGCAAGATCGGGGAGCTCCTTTACGCAGTGGGGGCAGCTGGTTTCCCACATGTTCAGCATGGTGATCTTGTTTGCTGCAAACAGATCCGCGCTGTTGACCGGGTTGCCGTCCAGGTCCGTGGTCTGGAAGCTTATCTCCTGGCCGGTCATCTCCGAATTGGGATTCTCGGGCTGGTAATAGTCCGCGCTCTGAATGATGTCCTCGGCATAATCCAGAAGAGAATAGTATTCGTTGATCTCCTCGTCGGTAAAGTCTGCCTTGATCTCATCCGTACCGATGATGACATAGTGGGTGTAATCGCCGACGGTCGTCAGCTCATTCCAGCCATTAGACGGGAGTGAGTCGAGAAAGTCCTGGCTTTCGAGCAGGGACTGGTCACAGTTGCTGCGCAGGCAGATGAAGGTGAGGTAGGGGGCATAGTGCTCGTAATCATCCTCTTCTCCGCCACGCATATACTCGACCTGCGTAATGTAGATGCCGGCATTGTAGGCCAGTTCATCAGCCTCGCCGATCATCAGTTTGCCGTACATGTTTTCCCCTGTGAGGTAGGCCCAGGGGAGGTGAAGCGTGAGCCCGGTCTCCGGCATGGGGGCGTCACAGAGCTCCTCGCCGTCGGCAAAGGCGGGGACGCTCAGCGATACCAGCATCAGCACCGCCAGCAGAACGGAAAGCATTTTTTTCATGTTTCTCTCTCCTTCTTTTCTTATTTGGGATTTCATATAAATTACCACATTTTCTAAAAATATACAAGTATGGGCGGCCTGCCGGAAAGCTTTTTTTGACGGGGTGAAGCACGCCCCGTGATCCGGCAGGGTCAGCCGGTATCTTTTCACTGCGCGCCGTTCGTCCTTTTGCACGGATATTCAGCCTGCTTAAATGATCTTTTTTGTTGACAATGTCCAAACCCCACGCTATAATAATAATGTCGAAAACCCCAAAAATTTACAAAGGGAGGATAAACACATGAAAAGAACCCTCGCGATTCTGCTGGCTCTGGTCATGCTCCTGAGCCTGTCCGCCGCCGCTTTTGCGGATGGCCCCAGCGGCAAGGTCATGCTCTACTCTTCCATGCAGGAAGCGCAGCTCCAGGCGATCGAGCAGGCCTTTGAGGCCAAGTATCCCGGCGTGGATATGGAGTACTACTATGCCGGCGGCGGCAAGCTGGTCACGAAGATGACCACCGAGGCCCAGGACGGCGGACAGATCGCAAGCGATCTGGTCTGGCTGGGCGACCCCTCCGACTATGAGGTGTTCAAGGCCAACGGCTGGCTGACGCCTTATGTTTCCCCCGAGACCGAGCATATCGCCAAAGAGTACATGGATCCCGACGGGTACTACACCGCCGGCCGTCTGGTGACCATGGGCATCGCATGGTTTATCGGTGTCGATGAGGAAGAAGCCCCCAAGACCTGGAACGACCTGCTCGATCCCAAATGGGAAGGCCAGATCGTCATGACCGACCCCGCCCAGGCCTCCACCACCAAGTACTGGATGGCCGCCATGATGCAGTCCGACAAGTACGGCCCCGCCTACTTTGAGAAGCTGCGCGACAACGGCGTGGAGCTGGAGTCCGGCACCACCGCGACCCATAACCGCGTGGCCGACGCCTCTTACCAGGTCGGCATCTGCCTGGACTACGTGTCCGCAAACCTCATTGCCGAGGGCAGCCCCATGGCCTTCCACTACACCACCGAGGACGTTATCACCATGACCAGCCCCATCGCCATCATTAAGGGCTGCGCCAATGAGGACAACGCCAAGCTCCTCATGGACTTCATCCTCTCCAAGGAAGGACAGGAAGTCCTGGTTGCCAACAACCTCGTCTCCGTGCGTGACGATGTGGAGATGCAGGTCGACACCTCCGCCATCGCCGCCGTCAATATGCCCGTGGACTACAACGAACTGGGCGAGAATCTGCAGAACTACCTGAACGACTTCAACAAGATCTTCAACAAGTAAGCTTGTATGCAGCGGCGGGCATGCCTGTCTTTCAGTACGGGCATGCCCGCTCTTTTAATAGCCGTAAGGAGAATATGCTATGGCCAATGTGAAATTTAACGACATCACCTTTCGCTACGGCTCAAACACGGTGCTGGAGCATTTCTCGCTCGAGGTGGAGAGCGGGAAGATCGTCTGCCTTGTCGGCCCGTCCGGCTGCGGCAAGACCACGCTCGTGCGCGCCCTGCTGGGCCTGATAAAGCCCGAGACCGGGTCCATCACGGTCGGCGACAGGGTGCTGTTCGATGCCGCAAAGCGCATCAACGTCCCCGCCGAAAAGCGAAATATCGGCATCGTTTTCCAGGACTACGCCGTGTGGCCGCACATGACGGTGCTGGAAAACGTGAGCTACCCCCTGAAGAAACAGCGTCTCCCCAAGGAAGAGATCCGCACCCGCGCCATGCGCGCGCTTGAGCAGGTGCACATGACCGAATACGCAAACCACCTGCCCAATCAGCTCTCCGGCGGACAGCAGCAGCGTGTGGCCATCGCCCGCGCCATTGTGGTGGACAGCGACGTGCTCGTGATGGACGAGCCCATCACGAACCTGGACGCAAAGCTGCGCGAGGAGATGCTGCTTGAGATCCGCATGATCCAGAAGCGCCTCAATGCCACCATCCTTTACATCACCCATGACCAGCAGTCCGCCCTGCAGCTGTGCGACAAAATGGCCATCATGGAACAGAACGGCACGCTGTGCCAGTACGGCTCGGACGAGGAGATCATCCTCCACCCGGCCAACCGCTTCACCTTTGAGTTTATCGGCGTATCGAACTTCATCCCGCTGGTGCAGGACGCCGGAGCGCTCAAGCTGGACTGCGGCGAAAAGATCCCCTATCCGGAGAAGGTCCCGGCCGAGGCGGCAAACGGCGGGTTTGAGCTGGGCGTGCGGCCGAATGACATCGTATTTGACGACGCCTCGCCCCTAAAGGCGAAGGTGGATTCCCGCATCTTCCTCGGCAGCGAGTATAACTACTTCCTGTCCATCGGCAAAAAGCAGATCCGTGTGCAGCAGAGCATGCTGGACGCGCGCACCAAGGGCGTGGCAAACGAAGGCGAGACGGTGGGCGTGCGTTTTTTGAACCCGCGCTTCTACCCGAAGCAGAAAGGAGCTGAGACTGCATGAGCAACTATGGCGGCGTCAGCGCCGAGCTTGCGGCCGTAGACGGGCGCAGGCGGCTGAATATGGACAAGGTGATGACGGTGGTCTGCTTCATCCTGCTGCTGATCATCGTGGTCATCCCCATCTTCATGATCATCTACAACGCGTTTTTCTATGAGGGCAAGCTCGAGGTCAAGCTGTTTACCGAGCAGCTCACCGAACCCAACAACCTCGCGGCCATGTGGAACACCCTGAAAATCGCGATCTTCACCACCATCCTCGGCACCATCATGGGCGTGTTCTACGCCTGGCTTCTCGGCCGCAGCGATATTCCCGCCAAGGGCCTGATGCGCGCCCTGTTCAACATCCCCTACATGTTCCCGCCGTTTCTCGGCGCCATGGCCTGGGACATGATGTTCAACGGCCGCTCCGGCTACATCAACAAGCTCTTAAAGGAGCTGTTCCACCTCAAGACCATGCCCATCAACATCAACTCCGTCTGGGGCATTGTCTTCGTTGAGGTCAGCTATTATTTTCCCTTTGTCTTCATGCAGGTGGTCTCCGCGCTCGAGCGCATGGACCCCACGCTGGAAGAATCGGCCCGCATCGCGGGGGCCAAGCAGAGCCAGGTCATCTGGAAGATCACCCTGCCGCTGGTAAAGCCCGCAATCTCCGCCGGCGCCCTGCTGATCCTCACCACCTCGCTTGCCCACTTCGGCGTGCCCGCCATCCTGGGCTATGCCAAGCGCATCTACACCCTCCCGACCCGTATCTATGAGGTCATCTACAACTCCGGCGGCTCCTTTGACGGCATCCGCCAGGGCGCGGCCATCTCGGTCATGCTTGTCGTCGTCGTGGCGCTGGCCCTGATTTTGCAAAACCGCATCCTCTCGGCAGGCAGCTACGACATCATCAAGGGCAAGTCCATGCGCCCGACTCTGATTAAACTCCGCGGCGCGAAGATCCCCCTGTTCCTGCTGGCAATCCTGACGCTCGTGATGATCGTCATCGTGCCGCTGGTGATGATCGTGCTCATCTCCTTCCTCAAGGCCTACGGTCTGCCGCTGCAGCTGAAGAACTTCACTTTCGCCCAGTATCAGAAGGTCTTCTCCGCAAACGGCACCATCGCCTCCATCCGCAACTCCCTCTTTGTCTCCATCACCGCGGGCATCATCTGTATGTTCCTCGGCACCCTGGTGGCCTACGTGGTGCAGAAGATCCGTCCCCGCGGCAGGGGCGTGCTGGAGGTCATTTCCATGCTGCCCTACGCCATCCCCGGCACGGTGCTGTCCATCGGCGTGATCCTCGCCTGGAGCGGGCGCATCGCGGGCATCAATCTCTACAACACCATCTGGATCATCCTGGTGGCCTACCTCGCGCGTTACCTCTCGTTCAGTATGAAGACCTCGTCGGCGGCCCTGCTGCAGGTGCACTCGTCGCTGGAAGAGGCGGCCCGCGTCTGCGGCGCGAGCCACACCGAGAGCCTGGCCGACGTGACGCTCCCGCTCATTCGCCCCGCCATGGTCAGCGGCTTCTTCCTCATCTTCCTGCCGGCCATGCGTGAGGTCACGACCTCCATCCTGCTCTACGGCCCCTACACCCGCACCCTCGGCGTACAGATCTACTCTCTGCGCGACGCCGGCATGATCCCGCAGGCTGCGGCCCTGGCCACCGTCGCCATCGGCATCATCATCATTCTCAACACCATTGTCACGAAGCTTACCAAGGACAGGAAGGGGGTTTAAGCGATGGCCGACCAAATTGTACTCAGTCACGTAACCAAACGCTTTACCACCAAGACCCTGGGCGACATTGTCGCGGTGGATGATTTCAATCTCAACGTCCATGAGGGCGAATGCTTCTCCTTCCTGGGCCCCTCCGGCTGCGGCAAGTCCACCACGCTGCGCATGATCGCGGGCTTTGAGGACCTCACCGAAGGCGAGATCGAACTGTGTGGAAAGCTGGTGTCCAGCAGCAGGAAAAACCTCTACATCCCGCCCGAGGAACGCGGCCTCGGCATGGTGTTCCAGGCTTTCGCGGTGTGGCCGCATATGAACGTGTTTGAAAACGTGGCCTTCCCGCTGCGTATCCAGAAGGTCAACAAGACGGATATCGTCAAGCGCGTTAACGAAGCCCTGCACCACACGAGCCTCACGGGCCTTGAAAAGGTCTTCCCCGGCGACCTGTCCGGCGGCCAGCAGCAGCGCATCGCCCTGGCCCGCGCCATCGTCACAAACCCCAAGGTCATGCTGCTCGACGAGCCGCTTTCAAACCTCGACCCCAAGCTGCGCGAGACCATGCGTTTTGAGATCAAGGCCCTGCAGCGCAAGTTTAACTTTACCATCATCTTCGTCACCCATGACCAGAGCGAGGCCATGGCCATCTCCGACCGCATGATGGTCTGCGACATGGGCAAGATCATGCAGATCGACACCCCGGAGAATTTGTACAACAAGCCCTGCAACCGCTTTGTGCACAACTTCCTGGGCGAGAGCACCTTCATCAACGTCGTGGTGAAGGACGGCAAGGTCTATCCCAAGGGACACATGGAGCAGGCGCTCGAGCTCAACATCCCCGCGGACGCTGCCGAAGAGATGGTGGTCGCCACCCGCCCCAACGAAATCGCGCTCACCGGCGCCGGTGAAGGCGGCTTCCGCACCCATATCGAAAAGCGCATCTTCCTCACCGACCGCACGGAGTACCTGGTCCCCGTGGGCGATCAGCTTTTGAAGGTGCAGACCCCGCACCGCATCGCCTTCAGTCAGGGCGAGGAATGCAGCGTGCACCTGGTCGATCCCATGTGGTATCCCGCCGATGACGAGGCCGCCGACAAGGAGCGTGCCCGCCGCCAGCTCTTCTGAACCTGAGCGACATACGCAAAGGGGCTGCAGCGAAACGATGCTACAGCCCCTGATTTTTATACTTTTTTGAAATCACAGAAACGCCGCGATGACGGCCAGGACGATGGACGGCAGAAGGGTTGCCACGCGCACCTTTTTCCCCCACACCAGGTTGAGACCCACACAGAAAATCAGGATCGAACCGATCAGCGACAGGTTTGCAAGCGCCGCCTCCGTCATGAGCGGGCGGATCAGCGCCGCCAGCAGGGTCATGGCACCCTCAAAGACAAACACGGGGATCGCGGAAAACAGGCAGCCTTTGCCGAGCGAACAGGTCATCACCAGAATGATCACAAAGTCGATGATGCCTTTTGTCGCGAGGATCGACCAGTCATGACTGATCCCGTCCTGAATTGCGCCGACAATGGCCATCGCGCCGATGGAGACGGTCAGGGACGCAGTCACAAAGCCGTCGACAAAGTTCCTGTCCTTCGCGTTTCCGGTCTTGCGCTTGAGCCATTCGCCGAAGGTCTCAAAGCGGGATTCAATGTCGATCGCCTCACCGATCAGCGCGCCGAGTGCAAGGCAGATGACGACCATCAGCGCCTGCCCGCTGCTGAGGCCTCCGTCACGGATCTGCAGCATTCCCTCCATGGCCCCGGCGATGCCGATGAACAGCACGCTTACACCGCAGGCCATGTTCAGCGTGTCCTGAAAACGTTCCTCTAAAAAACGGCCAAACAGCAGCCCGGTGATCCCGCCGAGCACGATGCCGACGCTGTTGATAATAGTTCCCAACCCGATCATGAATGCTTCCTCCCGGTGATGTGCTTGCACGCGTGGTAAGCGGCAGAAGAAGTATACACGCATGACGGCACGCTGTCAAAGGGGAAATACGCGGTATCGGTGCCCAAATATCTATGGAACAAGAAGCATCCCCTCCCGCCCGACAGAGTCAAAAGCTGCGGGCAGGAGGGGGTATTCTGTGCAGTCACCGGTTCTGTTGGAAGCTGTTATAGATCTGCGCGAGGCCGCCGTGGGAGGTCTCGCGGTATTTCTCATCCATATCCCGTCCGGTGCGGTACATGGTGGCTACCACCTCGTCGAAGGAGATCTTGCGGGTGGAGTACAGAAAGCGCGAGAGATTCACGGAGCTGATGGCCCTCATGGCGGCAACGGCGTTGCGCTCGATGCAGGGGATCTGCACAAGACCCTTCACCGGATCACAGGTGAGGCCAAGGTTGTGCTCCATGGCGATCTCGGCGGCGTACTCGATCTGGTCGATATTCAGCCCGTAAAGCGACGCCAGCGCTGCGGCGGTCATGGAGCAGGCGCTGCCGATCTCGGCCTGACAGCCGCACTCGGCCCCGGAGATCGAGGCATTTGTGCGGATCACATTGCCGATAAGCCCCGCCACCGCCAGCGCGTCCAGGATTTCCTCCTCGGGAAAGCCGCGGTCCGTGTGCATATAGTAAAGCACCGCCGGCAACACGCCGCAGCTTCCGCAGGTGGGCGCTGTGACCACGATGTGCTCGTCGGCGTTTTCCTCGCTGACGGCGTAGGCGTAGGCGGCGATGACGCGGTTCATCGTGACATCCGCACTCTCGTTGTAGCAGCGCTTTTCAAACAGAAGCTTCGCCTTGCGCTCCACTCCCAGCCCGCCGGGCAGCGTACCCTCCGCGCTCAGGCCCCGCCTGACAGAATCCTTCATCGCCTCCCAAACGGTTTTGAGATAACTGCGCAGCCGGTCGTCCTCCATGCGCTGGATGAAGCGGGAGAGATCCATGCCGCGCTGCCTGCAGATCTCCAGGATCTCGCTGAAATGCTTTTGCGGATAGATTTCGATCTCATCCTCCGAGGCTTCTCCCTCAATGCGGATGGAGCCGCCGCCGATGCTGAATATGCGTTTGGAGCCCAATAGCTGCCCGTCCCGGAAGGCCTCAAACAGCATGGTGTTGGGGTGCGGCAGATCGTGTTCTGCGCGGTCGAATACGATCTGCGCCCCGGGCAGCCCGGACAAAATGGCCTTGCCTGTCCCGTGCCCCTCACCGGTGAAGGCCAGGGAACCGAAGAGCGTGACCTTGTAGCGGTCAGCGTCCGGGTAGCGCTGAGAGAAGACCCGCGCCGCATGAAAGGGACCGACGGTGTGGGAGCTGGACGGTCCGTTGCCGATTTTATAAACACTCTTGATGGTTTTCATCGCAGAACCTCCTTACAGCGGGAGTTTCTTCCCCTGCTTCGTCCAGTCCTTGAACTCAGCCGTGGCGGTGAACAGCACGTCGCCGGAGGAATTGAGCGCGGTTTCCAGAGAGTCCTGGATCACGCCGATGATGAAGCCGACGCCCACAAGCTGCATGGCAATGTCGGCGGGGATCCCGAACAGCGAGCAGCCCAGGGGTACCAGCATCAGCGAGCCGCCCGCCACGCCCGAAGCGCCGCAGGCGGAGAAAGTGGCCACAATACTCAGAAAAATGGCCATGGGGACGGTCACCGGCACACCGACGGTAAAGGCCGCCACCAGGGAGAAAATGGTAATCGTCACCGCCGCACCGTCCATGTTGATGGTGGAGCCGAGGGGGATGGACACGGAGTACAGATCCTCGTCCAGCCCAAGCTCCTTGCAAAGCTCCATGTTCACGGGAATGTTGGCGGCTGAGCTGCGGGTGAAGAAGGCTGTGAGGCCGCTCTGCCTGAGACAGCGCAGCACCAGCGGATAGGGGTTGTGGCGCAGCATGAGACCCACGATCAGGGGATTTATGACCAGCGCCACAAAGAGCATGGTACCGACCAGCAGCGCCACAAGCTGTCCGTAGCGCTTGAAGATCTCCGGGCCGCTGGTTGCCACGGCGGTGTACACCAGGCCCAGAATCCCGACGGGGGCACAGCCGATGACCCAGCGCACTGCGGTGGACACGGCACCGGCCAAATCCTCCATCATGGCTTTGGTGGCGGGCGCCGCGTGCCTGAGCGCGATGCCGAGTACCACAGCCCAGAACAGGATGCCGATATAATTCCCCTTGGCCAGCGCCTCAACCGGATTGACAACGATGCTCTTCAAAAGGTTCATCACCACATCCGCCATGCCCTGCGGCGCAGAGGCGGCATCCACGGCGTCCAGTCCCGTCAGCGGGATGGTGACCTTGAAGGCAAAGCTCGTGAACACGGAGACAACGGCGGCACACAGGGTGCTGAACAGGTACAGGACGATCACCGTCCTGAACTTCTCCATGTTGCCGCCCTTGGAGCTTGCCAGCGACGATGCCACCAGCAGGAACACGAGGATCGGCGCGATGGCCTTCAGCGCTCCCACAAACAGCTCGCCCGGCACACCGATCCACACCGCCTTCGGCACGGCAAAGCCCAGGATCATACCGATGACCAGACCGATCAGAATGCGCAGAATCAGGCTCATGGAATTCCACTTTTTGATGATGCTCATGCTAATCCCCCCCATTTTATATTAAACTTATCATAACATACACAGTAAAAAAATACTATAACGAATACACCTTAATTGCGCCTGAACGCGGTAAACGACACCCCCGTTCCTGCTTTAGCGGAAACGGGGGTGTTATATCGCTGTAATGCTGTTTCGCGTCAGGAGAAAAACGTGAATGGGAGAACAAACCGACACACATCCGTGCTTTCCTCACGCCGGCCTTAAACCGTTACTTCCTCCTGATCTTTGCTTTGCTTCGGCGCCTCCTCGTGATTGATGAATCCGCCAAGGAGCGTCAAAAACAGAATCCGTATATCCAGCCAAAGGGTCCAGTTTTCGATGTACCAGATATCGTACTTGACCCGGGCCTCGATGGAGGTGTTTCCGCGCAGGCCATGGACCTGGGCCCAGCCGGTCATGCCGGGGCGCACCTGCTGGCGGACCAGATAGAGCGGTACGGTCTCCTTGAATTGCTGGGTGTAGTACGGGATCTCGGGACGGGGGCCGACCAGGCTCATGTCGCCCTTCAGCGTGTTAAAAAGCTGCGGAAGTTCATCAATGCTGTATCTGCGGATAAAGCTGCCGAAACGTGTGCGTCTGGGGTCTCCGCCGGTCGTCCAGCCGGTATTCTCCTGCGCATTGACACGCATGCTGCGGAATTTGTACATGATGAATTCTTTCCTGTTTAACCCCACGCGTTTTTGCCGGAAGAAAACAGGGCCGGGGCTTTCCAGCTTGATGATGATGGCAGTCACCAGCATCAGAGGACTGAGCAGAATAAGCAGAAGGGCAGAACCGAACATGTCAAAAGCCCGCTTCAGAGCCGCGAGTGCCAGATTGTCCAGCGGTGTGGCGCGCAGATCGATGATGATCGAGTGTCCGACCGATTCGATCGTCGGATGCCGGGGGAAATAGGCCCGATAGAAGGGGATCATGGAGACGCGAAGTCCCGCTTTTCCCGCGGCATTCAAAACGGCCTGGATGTGTCCGGCGTTCTCGGGATCCAGCGCGACGACCACTTCCTCGCAAGAGACCTTTTCCAGAATCTCTTCGATGCGGTCCGGGGAGCCCAGATATTCTCCGAAATGAGCAGACGGATCGCTGCCTATGTATCCGATCACCTTACGCCCGTACTGGGGATAGGCGCGGATATCGTTCCAAAAGTCCTGGGCCAGTTCTCCGCTGCCGACGATCACAACGCGCTGCACGCCGATCCCCTGCAGAAATCGCTTCTGTGAAATCCGGCGCCAGTAAAGACGTTTCAAACACAGCGAGATTATAAAGATCAGGGCAAAAATACCGAGCGCCAGGCGGGAAAAATCCTCGATGCGCAGCAGATACAGAACAGTTCCCAAGGCCATGACCGAGAGCAGACCCAAAAGGGTGACACCGGTGAGCTCACGGGTGATCGTAAGCTGGTGAACGGGGATATACAGGTGAAACAAATAGAACAGCACGACCGTACAAAGACTGTACAGCAGGATCAGCATCTCGGTCGACAGGCTTTCCCGGACTGCGTTTTTGGCTCCGCCCATCAGGGAGAAACGGATGTAGATCGATATATGGTAGGATAAGAAAATGATGCCTGCTTCCAGCAGCATATTGAGGAACACCTTAAAACGCCTGTTTTTCTGAAGCACTTTACGGCCCCCCTCCATTCTAAAAAACTCAAAGAATTTGAAAATGACGAAACCGGATTCTGAAAAAGTATATCAAAAGTAATGTCCTTTTTCAAGATTGAGAATATGGTTTTTGCTTGTTCAGACGGTTATTCCGGAAACGAAAACGGAAAACTCCCGCCCAACGGAAAAATGGGCGGGAGTTTCAAGCTCTGCGCTGTGGATCAGTTCACCTTATCCTTGAACACCTTGGCAGCTTTGAACACGGGGGTATTGCTGGCGGCGATGTCGATCGTCTCGCCGTTGGCGGGGTTGCGGCCCTGGCGGGCGTCACGATGCTTGCAGGAGAAGGTGCCGAAGCCGAGGAGCGCGACGGGCTCATGGGCGGCGAGGGAATCCATGATGGAATCAAGTACGCTGTTTACAACAGCCGCTGCCTGCTTCTGGGTCAACTCGTTTTCTGCCGCAACTTTTTTGATAAGTTCTGTTTTGTTCATTTTTGTAAATCTCCTTGTATGTCTGATTTGCTGTAACAGTCAGATTATAGCAGAGCTTCTTCGACAGGTAAAGAGGAACTTTTGCTTGCATCGATATTCGAGCAGCCGCTGCGCGCTTTTCTCAAGTCCATTCAGCCTCACGCCGGCGGAAGTGAAGGAGAGCAGGGGATGACCTTCCTGATTGTATACCGTCCCCATACTTCCCGACGAGAAAGTCTTGCGCCTGAGATCGTCGCTCTCGGAGAAGAGAAGGGCAATGCCGGCCGGACCCTGATCAGCGATCCGCACTTTCAGCATGATGACGCTCCGGAAATACATCTGTGAGGTTTGCTGGTAATCATCATCGTAACACCAATACCTTGTAACACCTGCACTTGCTTTTATCGACAGGGCATGCTAATATGTATTTTACAAATATTATGCATAAGTGAGGGGGAAATCGATAGAGATTATCAGAAATCGGCAGCAGCACCGGCGTCTGTGAGAAACGGATCTCCGACGCTTCGACAGGTATGGGCTGAAATGGATTCCCAGGCGTGCGGTCATCGGTGGATACCTTGCCGATAAAAGCGGCGGTATTGGCATGAACGCGGTGACTTCTTCCGCGCTTGTTGTACAATGATACAATTACAGCTGCTTTCACAGGGAATAATGTTTTCGCAATCCAACTGCGAAGCTGGGCAATAAAAAAGGCTGGAAAGAGAGGAAAAACATACAATGCTGGATATCAACGAACAAATCAAAAACAAGATTCTGCTTATCACCGGCGGTACGGGGTCGTTTGGAAGCACTGTCCTTCGTCATTTTATTACAAGTCCTGTGGCCGAAATCCGGGTATTCAGCCGGGACGAGAAGAAGCAGGACAGCTTGAGACACGCGCTGCAGTCCAAATACCCGGACTATTCACATAAAGTAAAGTTCATCATTGGAGATGTGAGGAACAAAGATTCCGTCCGTGATGCGATGTATAACGTGAGCTACATCTGGCATGCCGCAGCCCTGAAGCAGGTGCCGAGCTGCGAGTTCTTCCCGATGGAAGCGGTCAGGACGAACATAATCGGTACGGATAACGTCCTCCATGCCGCCATGGATGCCGGAGTCGAGAGAGTTGTATGTCTGTCTACCGACAAGGCAGCATACCCGATCAATGCGATGGGAACCAGCAAAGCCATGATGGAGCATATCATCAAAGCAAATGCAAGAGTAAGCGCCGAGCGCGGTGGCCCCGTCATCTGCTGCACGCGGTATGGCAATGTGATGTGCAGCAGGGGAAGCGTGATCCCCCTCTTCATAGACCAGATCAAGGCCGGCAACCCGATTACGATCACGAACCCGGATATGACGAGATTCCTGATGAATCTGGATGAAGCTGTGGAGCTGGTCAAGTTCGCCTTCGTCAACGCCGAGCCGGGCGACCTGTTCGTTCAGAAGGCCGACGCCTCTACGATCGGAGACCTTGCCAAAGGCGTCCAGCATTTGTTTGGGGATACGGGCACCAGGATAATCGGGAATCGTCACGGAGAAAAAATGAGCGAGACCCTGCTTACGCGCGAGGAGCGTATAAACTCTGTTGACATGGGAGATTATTTCCGCGTTCCGATGGACAGCCGCGGTTTGAACTACGATAAATATTTCATTGAAGGCACAATAGTCAGCGAAGCTGACGAGGCTTATACGAGTTCAAATACCAGGCTGCTGGATGTCGACGGGGTCGTGAAAAAGATCCTCACCACAGATTATGTGAAGGAAGAGCTGGAAGGCAAGCCGCACGCTGTGGATGCGTGATTTGTACTGTCCGTTTTCATGAAACCTGCACGAGCGGGAAAGGGTTATTGTATGAATGTTCTGGTAACAGGTGCGGCAGGGGCGTTAGGCCGTAATCTGGTAGAGAATCTAAAAGCGATCCGCGACGGAAAGAACAGAACAAGACCGAAGCTTCGGATCGATCAGATCTTTGAATACGGCCGCTCCAATACGAGGGAGGATCTCGAACGCTTCTGCGCGGAGGCTGATTTCGTCGTACATGCCGCAGGCGTGAACAGGCCGAAGGAACAGCGTGAGTTCATGGAGGGAAACTTCGGATTTACCTCTGCCCTCCTTGATACGCTGAAGCGCTGCGGCAACAAAGCCCCCATCCTCATCACGTCGTCTGTTCAGGCTACCCTCTCCGGTCGTTTCGGCGACTCGGAATACGGCCGCAGCAAACTCGCCGGGGAAGAGCTGGTGTTCCGGTATGGGGAGGAAACCGGCGCTCCTGTCTATGTCTATCGCTTTGAAAACATGCTCGGCAAATGGATCAAGCCAAAATACAACAGCGCGGTTGCTACTTTCTGTTACTGCATTGCCCGCGGAGAACCGATCACCGTCAACGATCCGAGCGTCATGATGGAGATGGTTTTCTTCGATGATATCTGCGAGGAAATCTATGACGCGATGGAAGGGCATCCGCATCGCTGCCATTACGATGGGGTGGAGGCTGTACCGGATGAAGCCGGCCGTTACTGCCACTGCCCGATCAAACACAAAGCCACGCTGGGGCGGATTGTGGAACTGCTTCAGCAATTCCGCAATTTTCCGCAGGATTTCATCATTCATTCGTTAACGCCCGGTTCCTTTGAAAAGAAGCTCTTTGCGATGTACCTGTCATACCTCCCCAAAGAGGCTGCCATCTTTGATTACAGGATGAACTGCGATCAGCGGGGCAGCTTCACGGAACTGATCCGTACACTTGATCACGGCCAGGTATCTGTCAATGTCTCGAAGCCCGGGATAAAAAAAGGTGAGCACTGGCACCTGAGCAAATGGGAGATTTTTATCGTCGTCCACGGCCATGGCCTGATTCAGATGCGGAATCTGAAGGATGATGAGATAGAGGAGTATGAGGTGTCCGGCGACCGTATCCAGGGCGTTTTCATGAAGCCCGGCTGGACGCACAACATCATTAACCTCTCCGATACGGAGGATCTGGTGACGGTGATGTTTGCATCAGAGCTGCTGGAAAAAGACAGACCGGATACCTATTTTGAACCGGTCAAAAAGGAGTAAACACATGGAATATCCGAAGTGGAAAGAAAACGGCAAGATTAAACTGGCGATCATCGTCGGCACCAGACCTGAGATCATCCGCCTGGCGGCGGTGATCACAAAAGCGCGGAAATACTTTGATACGCAGCTCTGGCATACCGGACAGAATTATGACTATACCCTCAACGGCATATTCTTCCGCGACCTGGGCCTTGCCGATCCTGATCTTTATCTGGACGCGGTGGGGGACGATCTGGGCGCCACCATGGGGAACATTATTGACCGGAGCTATAAAGCGATGGCGGCGACAAAGCCGGATGCGGTCCTTGTGCTGGGGGATACCAACTCCTGTCTTTCCGTGATCGGCGCAAAGCGGCTTCACATCCCGATCTTCCATATGGAAGCCGGAAACCGCTGCAAGGACGAATGCCTTCCGGAGGAAACGAACCGCAGGATCGTGGATATTATCAGCGACGTGAATCTCGCCTACTCTGAGCACGCCCGCCGATACCTCGCCGAATGCGGCCTGCCCAGAGAGAGAACCTATGTGACCGGTTCGCCCATGGCCGAGGTGCTGACGAACAATCTGAAGGCCATCCAGAGCAGCGATATCCACAGCCGCCTGGGCCTCGAGAAGGGAAAATACATCCTCTTATCCGCACACCGTGAGGAGAACATTGACACCGCGAAGAACTTTACCAGCCTTTTTACCGCTATCAACGAAATGGCGAAGAAGTATGATATGCCGATTCTGTATTCCTGCCATCCAAGGAGCAGGAAGCGCCTGGAGAGCAGCGGGTTTGCGCTGGATCAGCGCGTGATCGCCCATGAGCCGCTCGGCTTCCACGACTATAACTGCCTGCAGATGAATGCGTTTTGTGTTGTGAGTGACAGCGGAACTCTTCCGGAGGAAAGCTCCTTCTTTATGAGTATCGGCCACCCGATCCCGGCGGTCTGTATCAGAACCTCTACGGAGCGTCCCGAAGCGCTTGACAAGGGATGTTTTGTCCTCTCGGGCATAGACACGACGGGCCTGCTCCAGTCTGTTGATCTCGCGGTTGAAATGGTACGCAGCGGCGATCTGGGTATCCCGGTTCCCGACTATGTGGATGTCAATGTATCGGACAAGGTGGTCCGGATTATCCAGTCTTATGTCGGCGTCGTAAACAAAATGGTGTGGAGAAAGATTTAACATGCAAAAGATAGACCTTCATAACAAAACGATCCTTGTTACGGGCTCGCCCGGCTTTATCGGGGCAAACCTCGTGATCCGTCTTTTGAAAGAAATGGAGAGCGGCACTGTGGTCTCCCTCGACAATATGAACGACTACTATGAGGTCAGTTTGAAAGAGTGGAGGCTTGCACAGATTGAGAAGGCGGCCGCGTCTTCCCGGGTTAAGCACGTCTTTGTTCGCGGGTCCATCGCCGATCAGGAACTCCTTACCGGCCTTTTTGACACGTATCGCTTCGATGTTGTTGTCAACCTTGCGGCCCAGGCGGGTGTGCGCTATTCCATTGACCATCCGGACGTGTACATCAATTCCAACATCGTCGGCTTTTATAATGTGCTGGAGGCGTGCAGGCACTTTCCGGTCGAACATCTGGTCTACGCATCCAGCTCGTCTGTCTACGGCGGCAATAAGAAGGTGCCGTTCAGCACAGATGACAGGGTGGACCATCCTGTGAGCCTCTATGCGGCCACGAAGAAATCCGATGAGCTGCTGGCGCATGCCTACAGCAAACTCTACAATATTCCCTCGACCGGACTGCGTTTCTTCACGGTCTACGGCCCTGCCGGCCGACCGGACATGTTTTACTACTCTGCCACGAAGCGTCTCGCTGCCGGAGAGAAGATCCGCATCTTCAACTTCGGCAACATGCGCCGGGACTTCACTTATATCGATGACATCGTGGAGGGGATCCTGCGCGTCATGCAGGGGGCGCCGGAGAAGCACAACGGAGAGGATGGCCTGCCCATACCGCCCTACGCGGTGTACAACATCGGCGGCGGCCAGCCGGAGAACCTGCTGGACTTTGTTGCTACGCTCCAGGAGGAACTGGTGCGGGCGGGCGTCCTGCCTCCGGATTATGATTTTGAGGGCCACCGGGAGCTGGTCGGCATGCAGGCGGGCGATGTGCCTGTGACCTATGCGGATTCCACAGCGTTGGAGCGGGACTATGGATTCCGGCCTGAGATCAACATCCGGGCAGGACTTCGCGCCTTTGCCGAGTGGTACAAGGAATACTATGTATGATATTCCTCTGATAATAAGCTTTCGGCCTTTCATCAGAGGATCGTTTGAAGCCCGGCGTCTGGCCGGCAGGAGGACAGAAAATGAAAATAACAGTAGCAGGTGTCGGTTATGTCGGCCTTTCCCTGGCCGTGCTGCTTTCGCAGCATCATGAGGTGACTGCGATCACAACGACCGAGGGGAAGGTAACGCAGATAAACAGCTTTGTCAGCCCTATTCAGGACACTGAGATCGAGCGCTTTTTTGAGGAGGCGCGGGAAGGCAAAAGAGAACTCCGTCTCCACGCAACCACGGATAAGGAAGCAGCATACAAAAGCGCCGAGCTCGTCATTATTGCCACGCCAACCAACTATGACAGCCAGAAGAACTACTTTGACACCAGTGCCGTTGAAGATGCCATCCAGTGGGTGCTGAAGGTCAATCCGGATGTTCCGATGGTTATCAAGAGCACGATCCCTGTTGGGTATACGGTAAGCATCAGGGAGAAGATGGGCGCAAAGAACCTGCTCTTCAGCCCGGAGTTTTTGAGAGAAAGCAAAGCCCTCTATGATAACCTCTATCCGAGCCGTATCATCGTTGGCTGCGATGAGGGAACAAGAGAGGCGGCGGAGCGCTTTGCCGCTTTGCTCGAGGAAGGCGCCGAAAAAGAAAACATCGACGTGCGCTTTATGGGCTTTACCGAGGCAGAAGCGGTCAAGCTTTTTGCAAATACCTATCTGGCACTTCGCGTATCGTACTTTAACGAGTTGGATACCTACGCGGAGATGAAGGGCCTGAACACCAGGAACATCATTGAGGGCGTGTGTTTGGATCCCCGTATCGGCTCCCACTACAACAATCCCTCCTTCGGTTATGGGGGCTACTGTCTGCCCAAGGACACCAAGCAGCTTCTGGCGAATTACAATGATGTGCCGCAAGAGCTTATCAGGGCAATCGTTGAGAGCAACAGGACAAGAAAAGACTTCATCGCCGACCGCGTGCTGGAGAAAGCAGGCTATTATTCCGCAAATTCAGTCTGGAATGCCGAGAAGGAAAGGCCGATCACCGTCGGCATCTTCCGCCTCACAATGAAAGCAAACAGTGACAACTTCCGTCAGAGCAGTATCCAGGGCGTCATGAAGCGCGTGAAAGCCAAAGGCGCAACAGTCATCATTTATGAACCGACCCTGCCGGACGGCGCTACCTTCTTCGGCAGTCTCGTGGTCAATGATATGGAAAGATTTAAAAACGGGAGCGATGTGATCCTCGCCAACCGCTTTGAAAATGTTCTGTCCGACGTGGAGGATAAAGTCTATACCCGCGATTTATTCCGGAGAGACTGAGCATAGAGAAACTGCCCGGTGAATTAAAAACGCCCTCCCGTTTGGGAGGGCGAAAACAATTTTCTGCTGCGCAATCAGGAAGCGCCGTCGCGCTTGAGTACGACCATGACCGTGCGGAAAAGGATTTCGATGTCGAGCATAGGCGACCAGTTTTGCAGATACTTCCGGTCAAGCATGACGACCTCTTCAAAATCGGTGATCTCGCTGCGGCCGCTGATCTGCCACATGCCGGTGATGCCCGGCCTGACCGCCATGCGCGCCCGGTGGTGGGGAGAATATTTTGACCACTCGTCCAGTGTGGGCGGGCGGGTACCCACCAAACTCATCTCGCCCTTCAGCACGTTCAGAAACTGCGGGAATTCATCCAGACTGGTATTGCGGATAAAGTTGCCGATGCCCTTCGGTTTCCCGTCCCTGCCCTTCTTTTCGCTGCCGATGATGCGCGGGTCATCGTCCATTTTGAACATCATACCGTCCTGCACCTTGTTCTTCGCCATCAGCTCTGCCTTGCGCTTTTCCGCATCCATATACATGCTGCGGAATTTATACATATAGAAGAGCTTTCCGTTCTGACCCACGCGCTTTTGCTTGAAGAAGATGGGGCCCGGTGATTTTATGTAGATTGCGGGGGCGATGAACAAAAACAGCACTGCCGTCACCAGCAGCCCGAACAGGGACCCGATGATATCCATGGTTCGCTTGATGAACGCGGCACGGAAGGAGACCAGCTTGGCAGAGCCGGTAATGGCTTTGTAGTCGCCAATGCTCTGTACACCGACGTTGATCGAGGCAAGGTCATTCAAGGCCGACATACTGTAGTGCACCGTGATGCCCATGGTTACGAAATCCTCAATCAGCGTGCTGAGATGGCCGGTTTTCATGCCGGCCAGGAAGAAGGCGTCATCGATCCACTGGGTGACCAGCTTGTCCAGCAGATCGGGATCTGTCGTGTGGTAAATCGGAAGATTCAAATCGCTGAAACGGGAAATGTCCCCATCATCAGTGAGACAGATGGCGATGATCTCATGTTCGGTATCCGTCTTGCTGTTTTGAATTCTGGGCATGGCGCGGCGCACCAGATCGCTGGAGGTGATGAGCACCACCTTCCGGCTTTTGTGGGATAGACGCCTGCGCAGACGCTTGTGGACGAGCCGCCCGCAGAAAGCAAGAACAAGGAAGTACGCGGTTACCAGAAACAGATCCAGGAAGCGCACAGAGAGCCGCGCGAGAACAATAAACGGCGCGCAGCACAGCCAAAGCTCCAGAATGTAGAGGAGCAGTTTCAGAAATTCCTCCCGGGCATTCCGGCGCAGCACCCCGAAATGATTATCCGAGAACAGACCAAGGGAAATCTGGGCTGTGAGAAAACAGAATGCCAGAATCCGGTATTGCGGATCCTGATAAATACTCCCTTGATGTCCTGTCGCCCGGTACATGATCATACAGCTCAACTGCATGGCAAGAATGTTGATGATCGCGAAATCAAAATACTTGAAAGCATTTTCATCTCCGCTTCGATGCATTGGCCATTCCTCCCGTCCTTTTTCAATCCTATTCTGATTAATTATATCACAGATCAGAAAATTGGCAAGACAGAAGCGCGCACAGGAAGAAGCGCGCACAGGAAATTATTTCTTGCTGCCCGGGATGCTTTATGTTATAGTAATACTGATACGGTATAAACTTGGATGAAGTATAAAAACCGCTCGATTGCAAACGCCGACGGGGGCGCAACGGGCAATCAATCATCATGGGGGAAACGCGATGAAAAGAGATAAAAAAAGAATCTCTCTGTGCTTTTTGCTTATGACCGCGCTGACAATCGCGCTGCAGGGTGCTGCCTGTGCCCAGGGGCCGGAGCAGGCTGGGACAAAGGGAAGCGCTGCCCTTCCGGTACTTGTTGGCATGGTCCTTGCAGCGGTCATCACAGGGCTCGTAATGAGCTTCCGGTGGAAAAAGAAGCAGCAGCAGTACGCTCAGCAGCTCGCAGCGCAGGAACAGCTCTTCTCCACGGAGCGGCTGCAGCGACAGGCGGACAGCGTGATCACCGCGCTGTCTTCCGAGTACCGAAGCGTATTCGGCGCGGATTTGGATCATGACACACTGAACTGTTACCGGTCGGATGAAGATGCCCGGGTTCAAGCGGGAGACTGTCTGCCGTACCGGAAATGGATCACGGAATATGCCGAGAATTTTGTGGCTGAGGCGGACCGCCCGGCCTTCATACGCTTTACCGACCCGGAGAACATCCGTGACGGCCTTGCAAAGGAGACGTGCCTGACCCACCGCTATCTTACGCGGAGGAAAGGCGAGGAACGCTTTGAGCAGCTTCGCTTCGCGGCCGGGGAGCATGAGATCGGAATGGCCTTGAGCGATGTGGATCCTGAAACCAGAGACGACCTCGCCCGGAAAAATACCCTGAACGCCGCGCTTGCCGAGGCGGAGAAGGCCGGCAAGTCTGATCTGTCTTTTCTCTCGCGCATGAGCCATGAGATCCGTACCCCCATGAACGCCATTATAGGGCTTGACACCCTGGCGCTGAATGACGACACGCTCAGTGAGAAATCCAGAGATTATCTGATGAAGATCGGCGACAACGCCCAGCACCTTCTGGGGCTGATCAACGAAATTCTGGATATGAGCCGCATCAAGTCCGGGCAGATGACCCTGCACCGGGAAGAATTCCATTTTAAGGGCATGCTTGAGCAGCTTAACAGCGCCTTTACGTCTAAATGCCGTGACAAGGGGCTCAGCTTTGAGTGCCGCTTTCTCAGTCCCGTAGACGATTATTATTGCGGTGACGAGAAAAAACTCAAAGAAATACTCACCCACATTCTGGATAATGCCGTCGCATCTACCGACGCGCCGGGGAGCGTCACCCTGTCGGTGGCGCGCTCGACGGTGTTCAATGATCAGACGACCCTGCTCTTCCGCATCAAGGACACCGACGACGGGATAGACAAAGAACTGCTCAAGTCCATCTTTGACGGTTTTTCCGATCCTTCCGACAGCCGCAATGCCGGATCAGGCGGCGGCCTTGGTCTGTCGATCAGCAAAAATCTGGTGGAGATGATGGACGGCAGCATCAGCGTGGAGTCGGAAAAGGGCGCAGGGTCGGAGTTCACCGTAACGCTGACGCTGAAAAACTGTGCGCAAAAGGCGGCAGAGGATGAGGAACTGATCGACCTCCATGACCTGTATGTCCTGGTGGTGGATGATAACCTCAACTCCGCAAAGTACACAAAATCGGTGCTGGACAAGGTCGGCATCCGGGCGGATATGTGCACCAGCGGGCCGGACGCCCTGCGTCTGATTGATCTCCAGTATGGAAAGCATCAGCCCTATCATCTCGTGCTGATGGACTGCAACATGCCGGATATGGACGGCCTGGAGGCCACGGAGAGAATCAAGGCCAAGTATGGCAGCAGCATCACCGTAGTCATCCTGACGGCCTACAACTGGGATTACATAGCCGAGGATGCAAAGCGTGTGGGTGTGGACAGCTTCCTGGTCAAGCCCCTCTTCCCCGCCAACGTCACCGAAGAGTTTGAGCGCATCGCCCGCCGGAACCATATGATCAAGGTCAGAGAAAAGGGCAAGGCGGAGCTGGCCGGCCGGCGGATCCTCCTGGCGGAGGATATGGAGATCAACACGGAGATCCTGATGGACATCCTTTCCCTGGAGAATATTGAGGCGGATCACGCAGAAAACGGCGCCATCGCGGTGAAGATGTTCCAAGACAGCGCCCCCGGCTACTATTCCGCCATTTTGATGGATGTGCGTATGCCGGAGATGAACGGCCTGGAGGCGACTGCGGCCATCCGCGCCCTGGATCGGGAGGATGCCGGGACGATCCCCATCATCGCGCTGACAGCCAACGCCTTTGACGAGGATATTAAGCACTCCCTGCAGGCGGGTATGAACGCCCATCTGTGCAAGCCCGTGGAATCGGAGCAGCTGTTCCAGGTCATGGGTGAGCTGCTCTTCGAGGCGGAGAAGGCCGCGGTATAAGCTTGCCGCCTGCAAGCGCAGCCGTGCTTTTGAACCGCCGATCGGATCCGGCATATCCATTTTATATGGAAGAAGTGATGAAAGACTGCCATGAGAGTTGGTATCTATATTTTTATTCTCCTGATCCTGTTTGTCGGTATGGTGCTGGCGGGCTTCTCGCCTGACGGTATCTCCCTGTTTGTGACCGGCACCATGGAGGCAATCATTGTGCTGGGCTCCGTGTTTGGCATTATGCCGGTGGTTCAATTTTCCGCCGCTTTCCGAAACGCGCTGGAAAACATAGAAACGGCAAAGCTGGACCGGAACGGTTCGACCTGGACCATGATCGAACACTCCGAGGATTTTTTCAGACAGCGCACCCTGAACTCGGTTTTTTATGAATACCAGACAAAAGTCAAGGGACAGCGCGAAAGCGGCCAGATCCTTTCGGATATTGACGATTATATCAATGAGGACATGCTGGCGTTGCACAGCTGGCAGGCTCTCGTGTCGCAGATTCCGGGTACCCTGACAGGCCTGGGGCTGCTCGGCACCTTCGTCGGCCTGATCCTGGGCATTCAGGGCATCGAGTTTACATCGGTAAGTATGGCGCTGATGAGCGTTCAGTCGCTGCTTGCCGGTATTCAGGTCGCTTTCTATACCTCCATCGGCGGCGTTATCCTTTCCCTGCTGTTTAACCTCCTTTACCGTATGGCCTGGAACACCATGGTCAGGCAGCTCGGCATGTTTTCCTATGAATTTCACAGAAATGTGATCCCCACGGTGGAAGAGCAGACTCTCTATCGGGAACGGCGCGAAGTACGCCAGATCACGGAGCTGCTGGACCGCCTGCCCAAGACGATGGGCTACTATGCGCAGAGCGGCGGAGAAGTCGGCGGGATCTTGCCGAGCCTTGCGGGGGATAATGAGCAGATCATGATGCCGCAGATCCTCTCCGGTATACGGGACGGCGATTTTATCTTTTATCTGCAGCCCATTTATAACCTCAACACGAAAGCCATCATCGGCGCGGAAGCTCTTGTGCGCTGGAACCATAAAAAACTGGGGCTCCTCTCTCCCGCGGTTTTCATGCCGGTACTGGAGAGAAACGGATACATTACCAAGTTGGACCAGTACATCTGGAAGCAGGTTTGCGCGACGATCCGGGAGTGGATCGACAAAGGGATGCGGCCTGTTCCCGTCTCCGTCAACGTGACCAAGACAGACGTGCTGGCCATGGATGTTGCCGAGTATATCTCCGGCATTGTGGAAGAATATGACATCTCTCCGCTGGATCTGGTCATCGAAATTGCGGAAAACTCCTATTCCCAGGCTCCCGAAGCGATCGTGGAAGCGGAGAAGCAGCTGCGGCAGAAGGGCTTCAAGGTCATTATGGACGGCTTTAACGGCGATTATTTTTCCCTGAGTTCCATTCCTGATCTCTCTGCCGATTTGCTGAAGCTGGATCTGCGCCGCTTTGCCGGCCATCAGAACCAGGACACCCTGGACGAAGTGTTTTTGCAGACAAGAAAACTGCATTATCAGGTGACGGCGGTAGGCATTGAGAGTATGGAGCAGCTGACAATGCTGCGCAAATCCGGCTGCACGGAAGGGCAGGGCTTCTATTTGTCCAGACCGGTTTCCCCGCATGCGTTTGAGGCGCTGATTGATGCGGAATTGAAGGAGCGGCAGTAATTCAAGCCGTTGGAAAATGAGGCGTTCATCCGGTGAAGAAGAAAAAAATAAAACAGAACGAGGATCTGAATTTCTGGCAGCCTACGTCCGACCTCATGAGCGGGCTGGTGTATGTGCTGATGCTGGTCATTCTGCTTCTGGGTCTCCACCTGATGCAGCTGCCGGAGCACCATGAGCTTGATCCGAATCTGGGTAATACATACAGTGTATATGCAACCCCCACCCCGTCTCCCGCGATTGGGACAGAGGGTGAAACGCAATACCAGGACGATGAAAAAACGAACGGCGGAGATGGCGGGCAAGGCCAGGACCAGACCATCGGTTCCGTGACAGCGCCCGGCGACGGGGCGGATTCGACGCCGAACTCTCTTTTCACGCCGAACCCCTTTGCCACCCCGAACCCCTTTGCCACGCCGACGCCGACGCCGGCGCCGGCCTCGTCCGGCGGCGGCTACGCTCACAATGATAATACCGGCTACGAGTCGGAGATGACGGTCGGCGAAAAAGCAGCCGTCTTTGTGAAGATGGTGGACGCGACCACCGATCAGACTGTCAAGCAGGAAAATGTGGAATTTGAACTTTACCTCGCGGGCGGCGCCCTGCAGGTCCTCAACTCCTATTATCCGGAACGGGCCACGCACCGCTCCTTCCTGACGACGGTCGACGGCACCTTCTACTTCCCGGAGAAGCTCGCAGACGGCGAATATGAGCTGCATGAGCTGAGCGAGCCGGAGGGATATGACGCCGCCGACAACGTGGTTTTCCTGCTCGACACTGCCTATGACTGGCCGGAGCCCTATGTCGTGGAGGTGCCGATGCTTCCTTCGCAGAACAGTATCCGGGTGCAGGTAACGGATATTGAAACAGGCGCGAACATCGCCGGGGGCAGCTTTGAAATCTTTGCGGCGGACAACATCATCACACAGGATGGAACCGTTCGCTATCGCACGGGACAGTCCGTGGGCGTCATTGAATGCAATGAGGCCGGGTACGGCAAGAGCGATGAACTCTTCCTGGGCAGTTATTTCCTGCGCCAGCTGGATATCCCCGAATACTATTCCTCTTATCGGGAGGACATCGGCGTGGAGGTTTCCAAAAAGACCTCCTCCCTGTCCGCCCCCGTCCCGGCTTACTTTGAGAGGACGCGGATCACCATCAATGTCGCGGACGAGCTGTATGACACGCGCGTGGTGGGCGGCGCGGAATTCAACATCACGCCTTCCCGCGGTCTGCCATATACCGCGACGAGCGATCATCTGGGCAAAATCAAGATCGAGAACATCACGAAGGGCACGACTTACCGCATCACGCAGACAGCCGCGCCCGGGAATTACCGCCTGAATCCGGCAGAGTATACACTCAGCGTGTCCGCCGACGGCAGGATCAACGGCGAAACTTCTGCCGAGCTGAACCTGACGAACCGAATGATCCGCGTTTCCATCGGCTTGACGGATGAGTTCAGCGACGCCCAGATCCCCGGAGTCGGCATGTCGCTGTTCAACACCTCCGATGAACTGCTCCATTCCTGGACGACGACGAGCGTCGCGCAAAATTATGAGGATCTGGCGCCGGGCAGTTACTACGTCGTCATCGGGGATGATTCTACGCAGCGTCATGATATCCTGGTGCGTGACCAGGCTGAGATTCAGCACTTCACCATCAACTCCTCCTTTATGCGCCACTACCTGCTTTACGGCATCATTACGCTGGCGGTGCTTATTGCGGGAGCAGTCTTCATTCTTGTGAGAAGAAAAAAGAAAAAAGCCGCGATGTCTGGGGAAGGAATGACGATCGATGGATGACGAAATAAGAATACGCGTAAGCGACATTATATTTGCCCTGAGAAAGCATTGGAAGCTGATTGTCGTTGCCACGGTCGCGGGAACACTGTTCGGCCTCATGCTTACAGCGATGAACTATGTGCAGTCGTCTCTGGTCATCTATAAAATCAACGGTTCCTTTGCCGTCAGTGCCAAGAATGAGATGGGCTTTTTCACCGGCAACGGCACCTCGGCAACCAGCGCGGATTTTATGCTGGCGGAAGAGATGGTGCCGGCCATCCGATACGTGCTGAACAGCCGGAAGGTGATCGGCATGGTGATCGAGGATGAAAAGCTCATCGGCGTAAAGCCGTCCGATATCTCGGCAAACCTCTCCCTCTCTCAGTACGGCGAAACGCAGATTATCGACATGAGCCTCATCTGGCGCAGCCCGGAGGAAGGGGTCGCCATCTGGAATTCCATCGTCAACGCCGGAAACCGGGTGATTCCGAAGACACTGCAGCTCGGCACGCTGGTGGTCATCAACGAAGCTATGGCCACGCAGATGGGCATCTCCCGCGAAGGCCCGAATCTGGCGGTGCTGCTCAGCGGCCTCGGCCTTTTTGCCGGCATGGGTATCGCGCTGATCAGCATGCTGATGCACCCGACACTGAACAATCTGAAGGACGTGGATTCCGTCCTGGGGATGGAGACGATCGGCATCATCCCGCAAAGTCTCTCCTGGAGCGAACAGAACGGGAATATCATGACCAGAAGCAAGAATTCGGAGGCCGCAGAGAGCTTCTCCGCTTCGACCTATATTCTGCGCAACCGATTGGGAACCAGGGAAAAGCACCACTGCTTCTATGTCACGTCCACCACCTCCAAGGAGGGTAAGTCCGCCGTCGCGGCCAATATCGCCATTCAGCTGGCCGGGATGGAATGCCGCACCCTGCTGATCGACTTTGACACACGCAACCCGGACATCGGGACCATGTTCCTGCCGGAGATCGATTATGCCGGCACGCTCAACGCCATTTACCGCGGTGATGCCAACGAGCATGACGTGATCACGCATGTCAACGGCTATCTCGATCTGCTGCTGATGCTGCCGGAGCACAATCCCATCCCGCTGGACGGCACGATCGAGGAGCTGTTTACCAGACTCATCGAGAGATATGAATATGTGGTCATCAACGCCTCCCCTGTCGGCATCGTTTCCGAGGCGCTGAGCCTGAACCAGGTCACCAACAATGCGGTGTTTGTCGTCGGTTATGATTCGGCTGTCATGTCGGAGATCCAAACCGCCATCCAGAAGATGGATAAAGCGGGTGCGAGGATCATCGGATGCGTCGTCAACGGGGTAAAGGGCAAAGTGAAGGATTCACGCGGCAATAAGGCTTCTTCCGCGAAAAACCATGCCCGGAGAAACCGTCATGCGGTGAGGGAGGACAGCGCGGGGGTAAATGCCGAGCTGGATGAGGATCTGATGAATATGACCGACAAACCCCGGGAGGAACAGACGGGGGAGCAGGAGGAACAAACGGATGCGGCGCCAAAGCAGACAAGGAAGAAGCTCTGGCAGAGAAAAGGAAAAGCCGCCTCGGACGCGGCGCGGGGATCCGCGTCGGCAAAACCCTCCGACATCATGGAAAACCTGATCACGGAAGAGACGGGTGAACAGCAGCCCGCCGATTCGGTGCATGCGGCGGAGCGGCTGAAAACGGAAGAGAACAACAATCAGGAAGCCTCAGAGGAGAAATAGGCGCGGCTCTTTTCAGCGCCTGGTCTGAGAGGAACGTGAACAGAAAAGAAAGGCGGCAGTATGGGCAATCAAACAGATTCCGGATCCCCGATGCATATCGCAATGTTTGGCCATAAGCGTATTCCGTCCCGGGAGGGCGGAATTGAGGTGGTGGTGGAGGAGCTTTCCACGCGCATGGTCGAGCTTGGTCACAGCGTAACCTGCCTGAATCGCTCCGGGCATCATGTGAGCGGGCAGCAGTTCGATACTGAGAAGCGGGACGAATACCGGGGTGTACGCGTGAAAAACGTGTGGACCCTCGACAAAAAGGGACTGGCCGCCATGTCTGCCTCTGTTTCGGCCGCCCTTCTGGCTGCTTTCGGGCGGTATGACGTTGTCCATGTCCATGCGGAGGGGCCTTCCTTTATGTGCTGGCTGCCCAGGCTTTTCGGAAAGCGCGTGATTGTGACGATCCACGGGCTTGACTGGGCCAGAGCGAAATGGGGCAGATTTGCCTCATGGTACATCAAAAGCGGCGAAAAGAACGCGGTCCGATACGCGGATGAGATCATCGTTTTGAGCAAAGGCGTACAGGACTATTTCCGAGAGACCTACGGACGGGACACCGTCTTCATTCCGAACGGCGTGGTTCGGCCGCAGAAAAGGGCTGCCGCGGAGATCACGAAGCGCTGGGGGCTGGAAAAGGATTCCTACGTCCTGTTTTTGGGCCGCCTCGTGCCGGAAAAGGGTGTGCATTATCTGATCGAGGCCTGGAAAGAGATCAAGACCGACAAAAAGCTTGTGATCGTCGGCGGCTCCTCTGACACGCAGGATTACATGGATCGCCTCAAGGCCCTTGCCGGCGACGACGTTATCTTTACGGGCTTTCAGCAGGGGCCGGTGCTGGAGGAGCTGTACAGCAACGCCTATGTTTACGTGCTGCCCAGCGACCTCGAGGGTATGCCGCTGAGCCTTCTGGAGGCGATGAGCTACGGAAACTGCTGTGTGGTTTCCGATATCGAGGAATGCACCCAGGTCGTGGACGATCACGCGGTCATATTTGAGAAAGGAAACGTTTCCGCGCTTCAAAAGGCCCTGCAGGATTTGATCGACCGGCCGGAGGAGGCCGCGCGCTATCAGGCGGAGGCGGCTGATTTCATCTGCGAAAAGTACAGTTGGGATGACGTCGTCCGGCGGACGCTTGCTCTGTACCGCGGAGTACACATGCAATAAAACCATCGTTTCACGGAGGCGTATAGTCACGTTAACAGAGAAGAGCAGTTTGCCCGCCGCCGCGGCGTTTCCGATCGCCATCATCGTTTCCGCGCTGTCGACGCTTAGTCTGCTGGTTTTTCATTATCTGAGAAACTGCGAAGACGCGGTTTCCTATTACACAGACCCTGGAAAAAGCCTGATTCAGGACGCGCTGCACACAAGCGGTCTCTGGATTATCCTTCTCGCAGGGCTTCTGGTGGGGCTCTGTCATTTCCAACTGATGAGAAGATACAGGCGGGGGCTCCGCGCGGGATGGCTGACCAGTTTGCCGCTGGCCTTCAACATGATCATCTCCCTGTCCATGGAGCACAGCGGGCTGCGGGAAATCTTTCTGCCGGGCAGCTCCGGCTTTCAGCGGGTGCTTGTCAATACGGTCATTTTTATCGGCTTTGCCGCGCTTTTGTCGTGTATCATCACCGTGCTGTACGCTCTGCTGGATCGC
>Ga0247608_10001168_pt1 | contig 37854 bp, 59 predicted proteins | sample 176DNAGHGlowgp2_FD_193490 | JGI IMG/M metagenome (GOLD analysis project Ga0247608, IMG submission 193490) | Sheep rumen microbial communities from Palmerston North, Manawatu-Wanganui, New Zealand - 1766 DNA GHGlow gp2 | ecosystem: Host-associated > Mammals > Digestive system > Stomach > Rumen ...
TTCGCTGTTGTGAAGGTCACAACCAAATACACAAGAGAAACGTGTATTGAAACACAGGAAATTGAAGAAGATGGAATGATTGTAGATGTTTCATTAGTACCACAAGAGGGTGTTTCTGTTAAATCTTTTTCTGATGGAATATTACAATTATACATCGATATGGATGTAGAAGAGTTTAATATAAAAGTCACATCAGACATAGGATATTCTTGCATAGCAAGATTCTTAAAAAGAAATAATGAGTTTATGATTTTGAATAGCACATGTATCAGTTCACAGCCATAGCAAGTAAAAATAGAAATATAGCGATTACATCTAATACATATTGGAGTTGTAAAGCAGAGGGTAATTTCAAACTATCTAAGTATGATGGCAATGGAAGCGATACAATTGACGTTATCATACCTGAAGATGAAATGACCGTCTCTGGTACTGTGTATTTTTCTTATGGCGATGAAAGATGTAAATACCCTGAGTTGGATATATATTATACAAACAATTGTTTGATTCGCACAAGCCCATCTTTTATTGAGTGTGGAGAAAATAGGCAGAAAACAATTTTCTTCCATTACAAAGAAAAAGGAGAATTATTTACAACATCTGTTTTATGTATGGGAGGATGGACTGCGTTCTCATCAACATTAAAATATTTAGTCAGCGATAATGATGTAACAGTTATATCAGGCGAAAATGATGGAATTGTGTATTTAACGCCTAATGGAGATTGTAATGAAATTGATAAAGTTGAGATAAGACTAGTAAAAAACCCTGATTAGTAATTAATCAGGGTTTCTTTGTTATTATCAATGTCATCAACAGATGATATTTCAAAATCATATAAAGCGTAATCGTCTGAAAGGTCAACAAATTCGTGTGTTTTCTCTTCCAAATCCCATACAACAAAGCCATGCTGTGTAACTGTTTCACCAAATGTCTGTTGAATTAGCGAACCAGGATATACTATGGTAACGTCACCTCGTTTTAACTCTTGTCTTTTATGTATGTCTCCTGCCATAACCATGTCACACCCACTAAATATGTCGCCATCAATGCCACTATCCATAACGGTGCCATTATTTAACGTTGCGCCAATAATCGTGCCATGATATAGGCCAACTATCGTGTTATTTGGGAAATCTTTTCTTGCTTGTTCAATGTCTGGGCGTCTAAAGTCTGTGAAGATGGAGTATAACGCCCAAGTTACGTTTTCATCTTGTATAATTCCACTATCGTACCCCAAATAACTATCGAGGTGTATTGCGTTGTTGAACTGAGCAGCAGTAAATACCGCAGTTAATGTGTCAATTCTTGACATATTACCAACCATAAGGTCATGATTTCCACTAATTACAACTACTTTTCCATATTGTTCTAGTTCTCTTATCCAAGAACTTACAAAAGCAATCAATTCGTTGGAAATTGAGTTCTTTGAGTGTACAATATCACCTGCAATTAGTATTCTAACCTCTTCTAGTTTGTATGGCTTGGTTATTTCAGCAATTTTTTCTTTCAATTCATTCAGTTTGCTTGTATATTCTTCCAATCTTTGAAAGTTTCTGATATGAATGTCAGCCAAATGTATAATTTTCTTTATCATTTTCAAAATCTTTTGTGCAAATATACAAAAAAATTTTTAAAAACAAAAATAAAAGGCTACTAAAATAGCAGCCTTTTTTAGAATGGGCATTGTACCCTTAACAAATATGTTATATTATTATATGTATCTACAAGTTTCTTTCCTTGTTGTACCTTTTGCCTTACAGTGTCAGGATAAATTACGAAATTTTGTCCTGCATTCACAAATTGTGTTCCTCCGCCTTTTGCTGAACCACATGTTGCATCGTTGTAAGAAACCCAACACCCTTGGTCACAATCAGCAGTTATTAGTATATCTGTGTTAATAGAGTCTTCCGTTCCAAATGTAATGGTACGATACGTTGTGTTTGTTGCGCCTATATTAGGATTATACTTATAAGCACTGAAACTTACATTAATAGGCCCTCTTGGAGGCTTAAACAAATCAGCAGGGTCTAATTGGTGTGGTGAATAATCATCATCAAACGTATTATGTATTTCAAATCTTCCAACTCTATTCTTTCCTTCTATTTGTTCTACAACGCCTATTGCGTAAACAGTCTTACTTGCAGTTACCAAGTATTGCTTATCGCATTCTACCATTTTCTTTGTTCCTAAATCATAGTCTGTTTTCCAACCAGGGAAATCTACATACATATATAGATTAGCAGTAACGTATTGAGGGTCTATTTCTATTGTAAGATATGAGTCTTTTGGGGCGTGTTCAAGAACTTCACTTTCAGCGTATACAATACTTCCGCTTTCGTTTGTTATATAGAATTTAACACCTTTAGGGGCACTTGTGTTACATTTAACATAAACTTCGCACTTTTCAGGTTCTTCACCTCCGCCACCTCCCGGGTCTGGTGGGATGACTTGTTGACATTCTTCTCCTGCTTCGACAACAACAGATGTTTTGGCTGTACAACCATTTCCATCATCATAATATATGTTATATGTTACATCTGTAATACCAGTATTTTTAGGAAAAGAATACGCTACATTGCCTTCAGTAACCAGTATTTGCGTTATTTCTTCCTCGCCACCATTATTATTTACTTTCTTTATTGTCAAATATGGTACTATTGTTCCTGCTATTATTCTTTCTGCCATAACTAATCAATTTATTTATAAATAAATATATCTTCACAATTTTATTTAATCTTTGATATTTATAATAAAATTGTTTTATAATGGCTAATACGTGGACAGCAACAACTAATGTAGGATGGATTCATTTCGGCGATTGTAGCCAACAAGGAGAATACGTAGGGGAAGGAGAGACTGGCCTTACAATTTGTATTGATGAATCTGAAAATCCTTATGATGTAGATACAGGAAAAATAACTATAGCAACAGATAACGGTTCTACCACTAAAACCGTTAAAAGGTGTGTGCCTACAATCGTAGATGGTAGCACAAAATATTATCTTACTTTCAAAATAGATGATAAAGACCCTAGTGATATAACAAGTCTTGACCCTTGTTTTTATGATGAAACTATTAGTAGTACGGGTAATTTAAATATTACTGACATTAAATATCGTGAGACTGTAGAACTATCTGATGGAACAGAATATCCTGTTGTTGATACAATTTCTTTGTCTGTGTCAGATGTTGACATTCACTATTTCTGTTCACCAGATGTAGATTCTGTAAACAGATACCCCGTAAATAAAGGTGACACAAGACAATTATCAGTATGGATTAGTTTAAAGAGTAATCCTAGGGCTAAATCTGCATCTTATTCAATTACTCAAAAAGGATATTATGTAGACCCTGACCATACACAGGCAAGTTCAATAAATGAAGAGGTAATAATAGTAAGTACGTCTGGATATTCTGATTCAGACACATCTTGTTACTTTGATTTGGACTTTACTCAGCCTACGTCTTGTAAAGGCGGTGAAAACAATAAAGTAACATTTGGCGTAAAAACCGACTATGCGCAAAGACTTGGCGTATATATTTGTTATGGGGGTTTCACCGCAAAAACAAAATGTGATGAAAGTGTCGTAAGATGGGGCGATGAAGATTGCGTTCACACAATTAGTGGAGCAGAATTCATTGAATATGCGGAAAGTATGATACAGTATAATGCAGAACCTTCAAATTATGGCTATTTCAGAGGAAATCAGCTAATTTATTATGATAACACTGATAGAAATACCTCTCACATTATAAATGTAACAGCAATATTAAATGACCCTGAAAAGGGTATATATGAGACAAGAAGAGCAACGGTTGAAATTCCAACTGGCGATACTTGTATCACAAAATTATATGCTCATATCTCAACAAGTGAAACATCAATTCCTTATGCAGGAGTTGATGGGCAAAATGCTGTTGTTATATCTTATTATCTTTCTGAATCTGAGCAAGATAATGAGCAAGCAGCAATCACAGATGAGGATTTATTAAACACATTAAATTTGGCATTACCAACTGGCGCTTGGAAGACAAATAATACCACAACATCTATAGTAAATGGTGTGAAGAAGACAAAGGTTTCATTCCCTCAATGCCCAAGTACTGATTATTATGTTGGTACAACTTGGGCTATAAGTGCTGTTTCAAGTGTTGCAGAGTCAAGAGAATCTGCTTGCAATTCAGCAGTAACTTTGAATGGAGCAACATGTTGCATTTATCAGTTGGCTAAGTTCGAAACAATTCTTCCTAAGTTTGATTATTTGTTATTTAGATATATTTGGGATTTAACCGATGGTATTGATTTAGACTCGTATACAGTAATTAACAATGTTCCAGGCTTAATGGATAGTACTGATACACAAGTAAGCACAAGGCAGTTAGGTTATAGTGGCAATGCTCCTAGCGACAATCCTTTCCCAAATGACACAAAAAAGGTAAGAAAATATATTAAAGCAAGTAACGGAGATTATTTTGGTTTGCATACAGGAGATAATACAGAGAGTGGAGCAGAAGGTGCAATTATATTTATGAAAAATATTGTTAATGCTGTTAAAGATGGCCATTTAGAACCTGAAGATGGTAGAAATGTCTTTGTTGATATTTACGCTAACTGGTATAGATTAGACCACTCTTCATCTGGAAATCTTGAAAAGAATCAAAATATGAGGATTGAATACGACCTTGTAACAGGAAGCGGTGTGTTTGATACTGCAACAACTGCGACAACTACTGATATTTTCTCAGAAATTACATCAGGTAATTACATGAAATATAGTATAAACACACAACAAGCAGGAGCAGTTAAAACAACAACAACGTCTCAAATTCACGTGCAAGCATTTGGAAATGATGTTATTGGAACAGCAAAGGCTAACATTAGTTGCATGGATGATGTACTCACACATGTTTATAGAGTAAAATACGATATAGTAACTGATAATGTAAGTGAATTCTTCTTCCCTGACGCACAAGGTCTTATGACAGGAATATCTAAGTATATGTGCTATAATAACACTGATAATTTGGTTCATATAAATAAAAGCATAGTGCTTTACTACACACAAATTGGGGATGAATTCGCATTTAACAATTTCTATTGTAAAGTGCCTTATAAAAATACCACTTATTATGCGTTTCCATTGGCAACTGATGAAGAATATTTGTATTTTAAAGCATATTCTGATGGAAGTACAAAGACAATTAGAAAAGCAGATTTAGCATCAGGACCTTATGAATTTATGCTTAATGATAAGTCTGATGGAAGTGGCGTTGATTGGGCAAAGGTTAATGTATCATGGTCAAGTGAAGATAGTAGAAAAGTTAATATTAAGGTAAAAATAATAGCAATGCCTACTACAAACGCTAATGAAGTACTTATAGAATCATATAACTATATCAAAGAAATTATAGATTGTAATCATATATTATACCCATTTAAGTTTATTGATATAAAGAAACAAAATACTATTTAATTATGGCAGGAATTACAAATATAGCATGGGAGATTATAATACCTGAAAAGATTGATTGGCTTGAAATAAGTCCGTTAAGGGGTACTGGCTATACTAGGGTTAATGTCAAAATTGTAGATGGTTCAAATCAAGACGAAACTGCTACAGTAACCGTTAGGAGCACTAACCTTGACGGTAGAGTAACGGCAACTACATTTAATGTTATAAAATGTATAACATGTGACTGTAAAGATTTGGATATTGTACAGATATTTCCTTGCGACTGTAAGGATTTGGATATTGTACAGATATTTCCTTGCGACTGTAAGGATTTGGATATTGTACAGATATTTCCTTGCGATTGCGATGATTTGGATGTTGAACCAATGTAACTCACTTATCATTAACATATGATGTTGACAATAGAATTTATAAATAAATAATAAAAATAATAATAAATGGAAACCATAATTGTAAACGAAACTGGTGGAACTTATTTCTTTAACTATAACTTAGGAGGCAATTGTAGTGCAGGCGATGTTGTTAGTTTTAGAGAAAGTCCTAGTAATTGGATTCACGTATATACTGACATAGTAGTACAAAATTACGAACATCCTTTTAAGGTTGTTTGCGATGGCAACACTGGCAGTGGCACAAGGGATGGCCAAGTCATACCAATCATTAACGAAGGTTTATCAACTGAAAAGGTTTGTAATGATAAGGCTATAACATTTAGGCAGACAGGAACTACTTGTGGTTGTGAAGATATTACAGTAGAGGTAGGAGAAAATAACATGAAGGTTACTACTACTTCTCCTACTGCAACTGACGATGAAACAGAAATACCAATAATTATAGAGACTGATAAGCAGAATAAGTGTGAACCTATAAGTGGTGAAACTACATATTGTGTCAAGAAAGAAACTGTTCGAGTATTATACCCTTCAATTGATGAAAATGGTAATGAATCGTGGTCTCCTGATGGTATTATTCCAGCAAGCGGAGGTACTGTTATGGTTGGATTTGATTACGATTGGTTTGCGACACAAACTGATTGTGACGGAAAAAAGACTGATTTAACAGGAACTGATAGTTATGTTGATGAGATTGAAATACCAGCTTGCGACTGCAATGAAGATGATTGTGGCGATATTGTTATAGATACAGAATTTAAGAAAGCCCATGAAGGTGATTGTAATAAATTTACATATACAGTAAGACAAGAATCTTGTTTAAAGAAATAAAGGATAAATAAAAATGGCAGATACTAAGAATTTAACTTGGACTACTGAAATTACTTATGATTCAGGTTCAGGGAATTGGATTTCAGTCTTTCCATCAGCAGGAGAAGGGAGTACAGATAATTTGGTCATTACAATAACAGAATCAAATGTTATTAATGACTCAAATACTGCTGGTACAGTAACTATAAGATGTACATCTTGTCAAGAAAGCAATGTTATTCAAACAATTAGGGTAACAAGATGCCCTAAGACTGATTGCAAATATGACAATAACCCTTCTACAACTTTTAAAGAACAGATAATAGAAGTTGGTCCTTGCGTTACAGCGTATACCATTACTCCTATAATAGTTGAAACATATCTTTCAAGTACAGAAGGATGTGAACCTAATATTGTAGAAGTATATGAAGAAGGTAGTACGCAAGAAGTAACATTTGAAACTAACACAACTAACAATAAGGTTACAGCATACACTAATACTGAGAAGAATATCACCATTGTACAAGACAAGTATGAAGGCGCTTGTGATTGTAAGTGTACTGATTTAACTGTATCAATAGCAAATGTTCAGACCATATCAAGTGATGACCATTCTACTACTGCCGTTAATATTGGAACAATAACAAAGCATTCTGATTGTATTAAATCAATTGGGTTTGATGTATATGATGCTAATAATCAAAGAATAACTGATGCTACAATTGCTAGTGCTTATACTGATGGTAATAACGTTATGTTTAAGTGTCAGGAAAATACTGATTGTAAGACAAAGAGTTATTTCGTTGAACCACATTGGAAAGCAGAGGAAGATGATTGTCCTAAATCTGTTACAAGATATGAAGTTAAGCAAAGTGGTGTAAATCAGCCTGTTATTTCAATTGAATCAGAAGGAGAACAAGATTGCACTACTGGAACTAAGGTTAAATTTAGTGTTGAAAACTAATTATATATAAAATATTTTAATTATGGCAAGTTACAAGAAATTAAAACCAATCGTCTTGAAATGGGAAGGTGGTTGGGCAAATGACCCTAATGATAGTGGTGGTTGCACCATGAAGGGAATTACAATAGGAACTTACAGAGCATATTTTGGAAAGTCAAAAACTTGTAGAGATTTGAGAAACATTACTGACTATCAATGGGATTCAATTTTCATTCAGAAATATTGGAACAAGTGGTCAGGCGATGCAATCCATTCTCAAGCAATTGCAAACTTATTGGTTGATTGGCTTTGGACTAGTGGAGTATATGGTATCAAATATCCACAACAGATTCTTGGAGTAGTTGCTGATGGAGTTGTAGGTCCAAGAACAATTGCAGCTATTAACAACTATCCTAACCAAAAAGAACTTTTCCAAAAACTTTGGAATAGAAGAAAGAGACATTTTGAAGCAATTGGAAAAGGAAAAAATGCAAAGTTCCTTAAGGGTTGGCTGAATAGATTGAATGATTTTAGATGGTTTGAATAACATTTTTTAAAATAGTGAAGTATGCATAAGGTATATAATGAAGTTGAAGTAACATGGTCATCCATTGAACGTTTTTATACTTATGATAAGGTTAATTGGAACATTGATAAAAATGGCATACCAGTATACACTCTTTATGACGAAAACAATAAAAAAATAATGGTTAATCTTGAAGATTGCTTAGAAAAAGAATAAGTATGGCTGTAACAACAATAAATTTTTTGGAAGATATTAATGGTACACACGTAATAACGTGGCATAAGAAAACTTGATTGCCTTGGGTCATCGCTTGGGGCAATCAAGTTTATATCGGTTTTGGTTTGGTTGGCGAAGATGAATTACCATACAGCTATAGCTGTGTTGAAGCAAACGTCAGTTTGATTCGTTAACCAACCACAGGGCGAACCGACCAGCCGCTCTTACGGCGGCTACCGTCCACGACCTTGTAACCATTGTTAAAGCTCAAGCTGAAAGCGCTACTACTACCATCAGGAGAAGAACCCCAATAGTAACCGTTATTGCCTACCTTGCCCTGGCCACCATTGTCCCAGTAGCCAGCAGCAGGAATGAATAAAACAGCCCCATTGGTAGCGGTGAATGTGCCACCATTTATTCCACTATCTTTGTAGTCAGTTACCCACTGATAAGTAGTATTAGCTGTCAATTCTTGCATTTGTACTCTCGTTGGCATATGCCAAGAGCCACCCCACACTTGCGCTGCTGTATCTACAGAAGAATCTAGTGGGTCTTCTGTTCCACTATAGATGCTATCGCCACTTGTTGCTGCATACTGAGCAGCGCCCTTACCGTATTGATAGTAATTACCATAATCAGTCTCACTTGCCGCTCCGACATTCATCGTTGCCCATTTCGTTCCGCTTGGCAAACCAAGGTCAACATATGCATGACCATTATAAGGGTCAACGTATTGGTTATAATGCACTACGTTATTGTCAACGGTCAATGATACATTTGGTAGGATAAAGTTTTCAGTGTCTGCTGTATAAGCATTATACTGATTCATTGTTTCAAATTTCTTTAAGTAAATTGCCATAATATTATATTGTTTTAATTTTGTTATTTTCATTATCAATAAATATCTGTACGTAGTATAAAAAAATGAGCAAACTTTTAATTGATTTGCTCATTATTGTATATTTATGTATAAACTAAGAACTATTGCCAACAGGTATATAGTTCCCCTAAAAATATTATAAGGCAGTAGTATTTCTACTGCCTTTTATTGTAATTCTACCTCATCTATTTTAACTGCTGATTTCAAACACTCAACAATACCTTTGTTTCCATACAATTCATATACCTTAGATGGGTCAAGGTCTTTATTCACAGGTATGTATCTTATTCTTCCATATAAATCGCCATGATTTAACTCCCTATATATTTCTCTAACAGCCTCGTAAGCATCGCCATCAAGGAAGATGTTAATTTTGGCGTTTGCGTTTTTCAGAATCTCCCAATATAGTTTAAATTCCTTATTTAACACCTTACCAAGAAGAGGAACTGAGTTTGGAACAACAATATGGTCAAATGGGCCTTCAACTAGTGTTACATCAGCATCCCATTGAAGTTTTTCTTCATTGAATATAATCTCCTTCCTCGCTGTTTTCGGGTTGTAGTACTTAACAATCTTTTCTCTATTAAGAAAATCGCGTCCAGTCCAATAATTAAGGTCGCCATACTTGTCATATGAAGGTATGTACACTCTATGCGATGTCATAAAATTATCATTGTCATAGTCAACAAACCCCATATTGTATTTTTCTATAATATCCCACCCAATACCTCTTGAATTAAGGTATTCCATTGCTTCCTTCGGGTAGTACTTTTCAGGATTGAATCGTCTATATGATTTTGGAAGTTTTAAATCTTCAATTTCAACAGACTTTGTATCAATATTGAATTCATCATCTGAAAAATTCAATTTATACATCTTACTTTCACGGAGCGAATGAATTGCTTCCTTATAGTCTTTAAGTAATTGCTCATTTCCATAAATCTTAATGAGTTTAAGTATTGAACCGTGCATTTCGTCACCCTCATCAGCGCATTTCCAACAATGGTATAACTGTTTTGAAAGATTAATCTCCAAGTTAAACTTTCTTTCTTCGCCTTTACCATATTTTTCAACACAATTAGGGCAAGGGAACTGCAACTGCATATTCACACCATCAAAGCCATTCTTTGCTTCTCCCAAGAATGATTCTAAGATGCTATATATTTTATTTAACTCTAAATCCATAAATTATTTATTTGGCCACAAATATACACAAAAAATTTTAAAGAAACAAGAGAAATCAGATATTTATTTTAAAAATATTATTATGAAACAAAAAATAAGATTGACAGAATCAGATTTGCATAGAATTATTAAAGAATCCGTAAAAAAGATAATTAAAGAAATCGGAGAACAAGAAAATAGTATGCTGGGTGTTAGTGAAGAAAGTGTTAGTTCAGTAATTGAAAATATTTGTCAAGAATACGGATGTTCTTTTGATATAACAAGATATGACGAATTTTTATGCGTTGAATTAGATACATCATATTATAAAGTATTTAACGCTTGTGCAAGTGCGCTTGAAGAAGCGTTTGGCAAAGAAAACGTTACAGGTGATTCTTTTATGAATAGTATATATGTTAATTTATAATATAAAACAAATATAGAATATGGATAAGAAAAAGGTAATAAAGGATAGCGATTTACTTAGAGGAATGGAAATGATGCTTGACTATGAGCCTGTTGTATACGGTTATTCACAGCATTATTATTATACAAACCTTGCAGAAGAATCAGCAGCCATTACAGAGGACACACATAGATTTGATGAGCATACGCTTGATGATACTCAGGGAGAAATGTGGAAAGATATGTCATTAGACAAGGACAACTTAACAGATTCTCAGGTAGAATACTTGAAGAATGCACTTTGGCTTTGGAGTTTTTAATATGAATAGAAGAGTAAATTTATCAGAAAGTAGAATTAGCAGTATATTAAGAGGCGTTATCAATGAAATGATTGGTGAGGCCACTGTTGCTTATGACCCTCATTTTTTGGACGGAATTGATAGTATTGATGATAGAAGTATAAACTACTTTATCAAGGCGATGATTCCAGAAGGAAATAGAGTGTCAGTTAACAGCCCATATAAGGCAATAAGACAATTGGTTTTGTATTTCTCACCAGAAGGCGCAGTTAAGCATGGAGGAAGATTGACAAAGGATATTGTTAACAGCATATTGAAGGACGATACCCTTAGAAAAAAAGTCTATGAAATCAGCCAATGCGACAATAAGATTATAGACACCATCTATGGAGCGAATAAACTCACTGGAAGACCTCTTATGCAGCAAATTGCTTGGAATCTTGACACAATGCTTGAGCAACTTACTCAATTCAATAACCTATTTGAGAAATCAAACGTTAAGAATTATTTTGACGGAACTGAGGCATTGAATGGTTCTGCTGATGGAAAGAGAGTAGGATTAGCAACCATAATGTTTAGAGCATATATGGGTATTGATGAAATTAGAAAACAAATAAAAAAAATGCAAAACATTCTAGATAAAGGAAAAGATGCATTATCATATACATGGAGAGCATAATTATGAAAAGATTTTTAAGAGAATTTGGAGAAAAAAGCGAAGCTAATAGACAGAAAATGGTAGCAGCCGCAAAAAGAGCCTTAAAAAAAGGCGATGATAGCGTGTACCATAACGCAGTTAGTAGCCTTTTAAAAGGTGGAGCAAATAAGGAAACATTGGGTAAGTTTCAATCTGATTTTGAAAAGGACGATTTAAATGACCAACCAGCAAACAATCTTGCAACAACTGAAGGAAAACAATATAAGGTTAGCGAGGAACAATTACATCAGATTATAAAGGAATCTGTAAATATGATATTAAAAGAATACGGTAATTCTCAAAAAGGATATGATTTAGCGAAAAAAGGAAAACTTTAAAACATAAAAAAGCGAGATTCAATTAAGAGTCTCGCTTTCTTGTTTAGTCAACGTATGTAATTCTGTGCTCTTTTCGATTCCAGTACTCTACATCATACTCAATTTTCGTTGGGGTAGTTTCATTTCCATCAGTTGAGGCGGAAGATGTGATTGCTCCAACTTTCATATCAATTTCTCCATATTTTTTGAGATTCAAATATCCAAGGCAAGCAACATAAGAGTCTGATGCATCAAAGTTTTCCTTTTTAAGTTCTCCCTTCTTATCATAAACCCATTCAATGTCAGGGAATAACTCTGCCACCTTTCCTTGCATAACAATCTTCTTATCAACATCCCAACTATAGTTTCCAAACAATACGAACTTACTGTTTTCAATTTCGTTCATAATTTTCTTATATTCATATTGTTTTCCGTCTTTTCCAAACTTTCTTATTGCCATAAGTTCAGGGAAAGAGTATTTTCTTGCATCATAACTTGATATATATACAGGAACTACACCAAGAATGTTATATATGCAGTCTGAAATCATTCCATTGAATCTAAGCAATGTTCCGCAAGTGTTAATATTGTTGCTTCTAAGCAATGGTTCTTCAATAACAACCTCATCAATTCCAAAATCCTTGAATTTTAAAATAAATTTTTCAAAAATCTGCTTTTTTAAAAATAATTGTTCAATTCCCTTTATCTTTGATGGAACTTTTGGGCTAATATGTGTTAACTCAATGATTTTTCCATAGTCAGAACAATCATCTAGTAATAGTGTTACGCCAATTGTTTGGGTTGAAACGTCCAAACCCATTAGAATCTTTCTTCCTTCTTTATCCATGTATTATTAATATATTATAATATTATTATAATAATCCAGACATGTCCGGATTTTTTAAAAATATATATTTTTTTTTAATATTTTAAATAATATAGTAAAAAAATTATTTTATTTCAATTTTTTTTTGTATATTTGTAATAAATTTATAAAAATATGAATTTGACAATACCAAAATCATTAGAACTTGACATAATGAATTTTGTTAGAGTTAACGAAATAGATGATGTAAATAATTTTTTAGTAAACTGCTTGCGTGATGGATATAACATTATGAAATATGGTACTTCCCCGCAAGAAAATTTTAAAAATGAAAATAAACCATTAAAAATAGAAGAATATGACACAAATAATGAGAAAAGTGACTCTGAAGGAGTGGAAAAAGAACAAAAAAAGAGAGTTGACCGCCCTAAAAAATGTGCTTCAACCAGCAAAGAAAGCAGCGAACAAGTTGAAGAAAGAGAAGAGCCAATAAAGCCAAAGAAGAAAATACAAATAATAAAAAATTAATTATGACTAACTTAGGAAAAAATGCTAAAATTACTTTCCATTGGAAAGTTTCTCCATACGATTTTTCAAAAGAAAAAGAAAGTAGTATAATATCCAAGGCTAGTAAGAAATATTCAATACCAAGAGAACATATCAGAGTCATACCTGATTTTGTAATGTCAGAAAATGATGGCTCTGAAATCTCTATAAATAAGGATATTATACAGAACATTCAAGACCCAAATTTCCAAATCAAGTTGTTCAACGATTATTTAAAGTTAAACAATATTGATGGATATGATTTTGAATTAATAAAGAAAATAGATTCTGAGATAAATGCAAAAATTGATTACCAAGTTTACGATAAGTACAGGAGATATTCTATCAAGTGGATTAAGTGGGATAATTTTCTGTCATATGGAGCAGGCAACTATTTTGACTTTACGAATCTTAGAGACATTGTTCTGTTAAGTGGCAAACCAAGCAACCAATCAGGTAAAACAACGTTTGCAATTGACCTTTTACATTTCCTATTATATGGAAAGACCGAGAAAGCAGAGGTACAGAGTTTGATTTTTAACAAACACATACCAGAAGCATCAAATGTTATTGTAGAAGGTTGTATATCAATTGATGGTGATGATTATATAATCAAGAGAACATTATCAAGGCCATCATTGGATAAGAGAACTGAAAAGAGCAAGGTTGTTCAAAAGGTTGAGTATTACAGAATTGTCGGCAGCGATAGAGAAGAACTAGCAGAGTACATTGACAATCAGCAAGAGGAAAATAGCGTACAGACAAACAAAGTCATTAAGGAAGCAATAGGCAGAGAAAGCGACTTTGACCTTATTATGTCAATAACTGAGTCAAATCTTGATTCTCTTATTGGAATGAAGGAAACTGAACGTGGAAGAGTCCTATCAAGATGGATTGGTTTGTTACCTATTGAAGAAAAAGATGCACTAGCTAGAGAGAAATACAATTCTGAAATCAAACCTTATCTATTGAGTAATAAGTATAACAGCGAAACCTTGAAGCAGGAGAATGTTGCTTTCAATGTAAGAATTGCAAGTAATAAAAAAATGATAAAGGATTTAGAGGCTGCTAATAAGAAACTTGATAAGGAAATTGAAAACCTTGAAAACATTAGAAATGTTCTAATGCAGTCAAAACAAGCAGTTGATGAAAATTTGCTTAAAGTTGACATCACAACGCTTAACAGTAGAATAGAAACATTGACTAACGAAGGTTTAAAGAAAAAGGGTGAGGTCGAAAAGGCTGATGCAAGAATAAAGGAAATAGGCGAAGTAGATTTTTCTGTTGAGAAATTTGATAACGCTGTTACAACATTGACAAAGTTGGTTGAAAAAAGAGGAACTTTACTTGCAGAACATAGGAATATTAGTCATAATTTGGAACATCTTAAAAAGAGTGAGTATTGTCCGGTATGCAAGAGGAAACTCGATAACGTTGACAATACAGAACAGATAAAGGAAACTGAAAAGGAAGTTTCAAGAATAGTAAGCGAAGGTAAAAAGATAAGCAAGGAGATTGAAGAATATAACAAACTCATTGACTCTATGAAAGCAAATAGAGATTTGTATAATGAGAAGTCAAGGCTTACAATGTCTAAGTCAGCATTGGAATTGTCTATGTCAAAGTTAAGGGAAGAACTTAGGGATGCTAAGTCAACCTTAAAAGAATATAACAAGAATAGTGAGGCTATAGATAACAACAATAAACTTTCAATTCAAATTGCTAGTAATGAAGTACACATAAAGGAAAAGAGAAATCAGAAGGAATTTAATGTAAGAGAAACACTTACAAAGGAAAATGAGATAGAGACATATTCAAAAGAAATCTCAGACAGAAACGAAATTATCGAAAAGATAAAGGAAGAGGAAAAATTAGTTAAAAACTGGAAGATTTATCTCGAACTTGTAGGAAAGAATGGAATATCAAAGATGGTATTCAGAAAGACTTTACCTATTATAAACGCAAAGTTATCACAGTTATTAAGTGACGTATGTGATTTCGATGTAGAAGTTGGAATTAATGTCAAAAACGATGTAATGTTCTACTTAATTAAAGATGGTGTTAAATCAAACTTAACAAGTGGAAGCGGCTTTGAAAAAACAGCAGCATCATTGGCATTGAGAGCAGTTCTTGCAGAACTATCAACAATTCCTAGAAATTCATTTGTATTAATGGATGAAATTACAGGACGTGTAGCACAAGAGAATTATGAAAATATACATAATTTGATTCAAAAGATTACAAAAAATTATGACTTTATATTTATTATATCACATCACGATATAGTGAAGTCTTGGGCTAGCACTAATGTTATAGTGGAAAAGGTTGATAATATCAGCAAAATTACACTTGAGAAAAAATAATGTTTAGTAAATGTTTTATTTTAATGGCTAATTCTTATGTTAATGATTTTAGTACCACCGTTAGAACCTATTATGACGAATTAAAGAAATATAAACCAATAACTAGAATGAGGGAGAAAGAACTCATTCTAAAAGCCAAGAATGGCGACTTAAAAGCACAAAATGAGATTTTAGAATCTAATTTAAGATTTGTGTTTAACATAGCGAGTAGATATAAAGGTAATGGCGCAGCTATATCTGACTTAATTTCAGAGGGTAATTTAGGACTTATAAAGGCAATACAAAAGTTTGACCCTGATAAGGACGTTAAGTTTATTTCATATGCAGTTTGGTGGGTTAGAAACTCGATGCAAGAATTCATAAAGAAGCGTCAAGCATCTTTGAACATGGAAAAAGAGGAAGACTCACTTAACTGCGCGGTTATAGAAAATGGTATACCTGATAATGAAGATGAATATGTTACAATAAAAGATGTAATTCTTTCAAATGAAGAAGATGAGGAAAAACAAGAATTACAGAAAAATCAAAAGAAAATTGTTGACAAAATTTTATCAAAGTTATCTGATAGAGAAAGGTATATTGTAGAAGAATACTATGGCATAACAGGTAGAAAAGAAAAGAACCTTGAAGAGATTGGAAATAAACTTGGAATAACCAAAGAGCGAGTTAGGCAGATTAAAGCTAATTCATTGATGAAATTACGTTCTGAGATATTATTAATCGAAGGAGCAGATTTTATTTTTAAATAATATTTATTATAAATTAATGTTATAATGGCAAAGAAAGAAACAGCTGCTAAAAAGGCAGATACAAAGAAAAAGGCTGCAACCAAAAAGGCTACGACAAAGAAAGCTACTCCTAAGAAGAAGATAAAGATTGTTGAGGAAGAGCAAAAAGTATTAGGCCCAGTACAACCAACAGAAGAGGAATTCAACGCTGCTGTTGAGGAATCTATAAAGAATATAGTAGAACAAGCAGAGGAAAGCGAACCAATTGTTGTTGGTGTAAACGGAGACCCATCTGTAATAGCACCAGTTGAGGAAATAGTTCCTGAATTTGAGGTTGTTGAAGAAAAGGTTGAAAAAGTTGTCGAAGAGAAGAAAGAAAAAACTGAAAAGAAAATAACAAAAAGAAATGACCAAACATTTGGCTATTTCTGGAATGGACAAATGATAGATTTTTAATATGGCAACAGATTTTACAAAGAAAATGCTTCATACCATAAGAGAAGGTGTTGAAAAAGCAAAACAAGATAATCTCAAGGTAAAACCTTTGGTAATAGAAGAAAAAAACATTGAGAAAGAAAATTTCTTAACACGTTCAAGAATTTTAATGGAAGAAGCTGAAAAGCAAAAAAAAAAGTTAAATGAGGACAAGGACACATTTAATGACGATAAGCATGGTGATTCTTTTGCGATAACAAAGAAAACTCCGCAATTTGGAGATATAAGAGTTTCACAAGAGGAAGCTTTATTGAAAACAATTGGTGAACAAATCAAGTTGGGAGAAGATGCATTAATGTATTATCCTGATGCTGATGACCTTGTTCTTAATGGAGAGATACCTTCAATGAACACAACATTCCAGTTCAGACTTAATGACCCTTCATCAGAAGGTATATATATATGGTCTGATGGATTGCAGTTAACTGAATCTAACTCAAGATTGTTGGGTAAAGTTAGAGACGCATATCTTAACTGGAAGCAAGTTCTTGTTCAAGATGGAGATTTAATGGATAAGTTGAAAAAAGTTTGTGAGAAGAATAAATAGTGTTTTTCATAGGCTAATTAATTTTTTTGTTTGGTTATTTTTTGAAGCCCCTTTAATAGGGGCTTTTTTTGTGTCTATAAGATATTTATATATAAAAATAATGTATATGAACGAGAACGAAAAGAAATTACAACAGATAATAAGTGAAGAGTTGAGCAAGTCTGAGGTTAATTCTATGATTACCAACAAGATTAACTCAAGTCTAACTTCCCGTGAGTTCAAACAGAAAGTGAAAGAGCTTAGTTCTGAGGTAGTTAATGAACTTTTCAAACTATTATGGCAGAGAAATAATATGTGGAAATCAGCAGTTTCTAGAGTATAATGAAGATATATTTAAGAGAAGATAAATTAATTCTTATAAAAGAAAGTGAAGACGAAAAGGTAACATTTTATAAGTTTTTTACTGAGGTTAAAAATTTTTTACAAGACTTACTTGATGACCCAATTAATGCTAAACCAGGTGCGTTCTTTAAAAACAATAACATCAGTAAGAGTACTCTTTTAAATAAAATGTTGGATAGGGATATTATCAAAAAGAAAGAAAATATTGATGAACCAAAAGATGCAGATGGAAAAGCAAAATCAATGCATTATATCCAATATAAAGTTCCTAGAAAGAATTTTGAACAAAAGATAAAAAGGCTTTATACATATTTCTTTGAAAATGAAAAGAGGAAAAAAATAAATGAATCTCTTTTCGATGATGTAAAACCTCAAAAATATGATTCTGTAGCTGTATACATTTTCTGTAGAGATAACAATGGAAATTTATGTGTTCTTGCAGGAAAGAGAAGAGGATATAATAATGGAGGTTTATACAATGTGCCTACAGGACAAGTAGGAGATAAGATTTACGGAGAATCTGTAATTGATGCAGCAGCAAGAGAAGTTTCAGAAGAAAGCGGAATAAGAATAGACCAATCACTTTTAAAGGACATCGGTGATGAAGAATATGAAAGTCGTTACGGTACTTGTCTTGGTAAGAATTTAATGACAGTTTTAAGTGGAACGATAGATAATTATAAACCAGGACTTGGAGACGGAGAAAATGAACCATTCCAATGGATTCCTGTGACAGAAATAAGAATGTACCAATGGGCATTTGGACAAGATAAACACATATATAATATAATAAATTCACTATGAAGCAAATTATAAAACTAACAGAATCAGACTTACACAGAATTATAGCAAATTCTGTTAATAGAGCATTGAGAGAAGGTTATCACGATAAGGTTAGCGATGAGGATGATGAAAAGGACGATTTCTTCGACCCAGATGGCAATCCTCCAAGAATTAAAAAATCAGGAAAAAATAAAAAGAGAGGCGCAAAATTACCTTTTGAAATGGAAAATACTATTAGACGTGCTGTAATAGAAAGTTTGAATAGGCTTATCGAAACTGATTGCGCAGAAGTAATGCAAACAGGAAGTGGCGATGCCCAAAAGGGAACAAATCCTGAAGCAGGACAATACACTACAGCATATGGCGCAGATGATGAAACAAAAGACAGACATCCTGGTTTCTCTGTTGATGGAAAAGCAGAATGGAATAAAAATGAGAATTTTTCAATAATGCGCAGACCAATGTATAACCCTAAAAGTGGCAAGAAAAAATGATAGACTATTATGATGAACACGGTGTTTTAGACAGTACAAAAGTTGTAAATGCCGTAAAAGAAATAGACGAAAAGTTAAAAACTGAGACTGACGGAAAAAAAAGAACGCAATTAATGTTTGAACAAATGTTGCGTGGATTGTATTTAACGCAAGTTCAGGGATATTTATAATATATAATAGAATAAAAAAAATACTAATATGGAATATAAAAAGTACAGAATCGGTGATTTAAAGGAAAGAATCAGAGAAAATGCTGAAAAATCTAAATCAGTTTCCAAGAGAAGTGTACTTGAGGCAAAGGAAAAGAACGAATTTGAGCCTGTTTTTGGTAAAAACGTTCCATCTGACAACAAGAAAATCAACACTCAAGCATACAACGACATAAAGAAAGAAACTGGTGCTTATGATGGTGGTTTGGGTAGTTATGCTCACAAGCAAAAAGGAGGAGCATTAACCCCTGCTAACAACAGAGGTATGTCAGACCTTGACTATGATTCAATCTCAAAGCCTTTTAAGGACAAGGTTAAGTCACAAATTAAGGGCTATCCTTCAGCTGAGGCTGAGAAACTACACAAAAATGATGAGTTTGGTAATGCTTACTATGATTCAAACAATCTAAGTAAGAGCATTGCAGACCATGCTAAAGAAGCCAAGAAGGAAAAAGATAAGAGTAAGTCTGATGGTTTAGTTAGCAGCAAATATAAGAAAGAAACAGAAGAAAATAGCGATACCATGTTTGAATCAAAGAAAATCAGTAAGATACAGTTTAAGCACACTCAGTTTATTTCAGAAGGTCATATGCTTTCTAAAGTACCAGATGAGTTTAAGGTTGAAGGTAAAAGGTTCATTATGAAAGACAACTCAGATAATGAGTATCTTGTAGAATGGGCTGAGAAACCAAATGTTACGAAGAAATTAAATAAGACTCAGGTTAATGAGGAAATGAATAGAATAAAAGCACTTTATGGATATAAGAGTGCTGATTATTTTACATCAACTAATGCACAATCAAGAATTAGTGAGAATAAAGAGTTTTCTGATATGTTAAATAAGGCTAGACAGTTGATGAAATAAAATAACCTTATAAAAAATATTAGAGGCTCAAAATGAAAAAGAAAGAAGAACAGATTGGTCAGAACGTTATTAACGTTAACGTTCCTGGTCAACCTAACGGTGGAGATAAGAAAAGTGCCGGTAAATACGTAACCGCCTTCAAGGATGCATTCAATTTCCTTGCCGGTGCTTCGTTTTTATCTGTAGTGAAGGTAGCATCAATTGTTGTTGTATCACTTATTATAAGTATGGCAGCAATAATGAGTTACAGAGCAGTAACAAGCGATGCATTTATGGATGCACTTGCTAATAAGATAGCTCAAAAGAGTGAAGAGAAAGAAACAGCACATCTTGATATAAGAGACGATAAGGTTACACCAAAGATTCAAAAAGAAATTGAAATTCTGTGTTACACATTAAATGCTGATAGAGTGTTCATTTTTGAAATGCACAATGGTAAGAAAAATTCAAGCGGATTACCATTCAGATATGCAGATATGTCATATGAGGAAGTAAACGATGCTAAACATATTGACAGAGTTGCAATGAATTATCAAAACGTGCCTCTTACTCTTTATAAGTTCCCTCATTATGTTGCAGAACACGGATATTTGTTTGGAACAATTGAAGACGTATCAAAAGTGGATGTTGGCTTTGCCGATGAAATAAAGGAAAGTGGAGGAAAGTATCTATCAGTTATATACATAACATCAAATGGTATACCTCTTGGCTTTCTAGGAGTAGCGTTCCATGATAAACCTGAATTTAAAGATGAGTATATAAAAGGTATTATAGAAAGTCACTCAAGAGTTATTACACCATTACTTGATTTAAGGATGCAAATAAATTGGAATTAAATTTAATATTATGGTTACGAAGAAATGTATTATAACAGTTCTAACAATTCTTTTAATAGCAATTGGTTTATTATGCTTTACGCAATATAAACTTGCTAAGACAAAGAAAAAGATTGATGAAATAGAATTCAAAGATAATATCAACACTCATAATAAGATTTATTATGAGGCAAGTATTGATGACTTGAAAAAGGAAAATAGACAACTATACGATTCTTTGGAGGCAAGCAAGGATAGAATAGACTATCTTGTTCAATTTACAGCAAAACAAGAGTATAACACTGGAAAGGTTATAATTAAGAAACAAACTGTTCACGATACTGTATTTATTGACAGCCTTCAATTTGCTGATTCAAAGACTTTTGAATACACAAACATTAATCCTAACGATACAATGACATATAAGTTACAGATTAATGCGAAGGAAGAACCAAATTGGTATTCACTTAACATTAAGACAAACACTCAATATACCATTGTTAATAAGGAAGGAGAAAATGGTCAAAACCATATAACAATTGGAGATAATACGCATTCTGCTGATATATCAAATGTAACAGTATTCAAGAAGAAGAAAAAGACATTTTGGAATAGATTTGGTGTTGGCCCAAGTATCACAGCAGGATATGATTTAACTCACAAAGAATGGGGAATAATGGCTGGTGTATCAGTCACATATGATTTAACAAAATAAATTATATAAAATGCTCAACAAAATCTTTATTTGTTGGGCATTTTTTTTATATTATAAAAAAGGGATTACATAATGTTACAAGATGAAATAATGAAATTGGGAGATTACTTTAGGGGAATTGAATATTTTAACGAAGCCCTTATTGTAAAAGTTAATTTTCCTCCACGATGGCAGGTATATCCTTCCATAGATGGCAATATAAAGCCCGCTAAGAGCGATAATACTACAGGAGAGTATTATTACTATGGAGATATGAATAAAGTGTCTCTGGATGACATATTTGGCTTGGTAAAGGAAACAATTGAAGCCAATAAGGATGCGGAACTTAAGATTGGCCTTCTAAACGACAAGATTACAGAGCTAAAGGAGTTGTTTAGGTCAACACCTTATGACAAATTGGTTAATCTTAAGTATGTGATAGAAGAGACAAAGGCAGAAAAGCCAAAGAGAAAGTACACCAAGAGAAAGAAAAAGGAAGAGGAAAACGTGGTGGTGGCAGAAGAAACTAACGCAGACGAAAAAGAAGAAGAGGCATGAAATCAATATGGACGTTTGGATGTAATGAATGGAGAATTGAATCAGAACCAAGCATAATTACAGGAATATCAAATTTGGAATTGTACGCAAATGATGAATTGGTTTTTGAAGGCTCTTATGGGGATTTAATAAGAAAAATAACCAAATAATAAGTATGAATATATTAATTTTTTTTCTATTGGTTTATGGCATTTGCAACATAATAATTTTTGCAAATGGACCATGTCATATATTTTTAAAGATGCACAAATATTTCAAAGAGCGCCATCCAATGCTTGAAGAAATGTTTTCTTGCATGATATGTTTACCAACGTGGGTAGGAATGTTTTTAAGTGCAGTTAACTTAATATTGTTCCCATATACACCATTCACCCCAATGAATATGGTGTTATACGCTGAAAACCTATGGCCAATAGTGATTTTCTTTGATGGATTAATTGCGTCAGGTGGAAATTGGCTTATACACACGCTTCAAGAAATGATGGAAAGGGTAGATAACAATGAGTAACATAGATTACGAACTTACAAGAGAGACTAGAGGCTTAAAGAACGATAAAATGATGACAGAACGAGCCGTTGAGTTTGAAAGAAACAAATGGGCTGAGTTGCTTAAGGGTTCAATGGGAGAAGATATAAAGGACGTATTAAGTGGAAAAAAGAAAGTCAAGTTAACGTTCAATGAGGTTTTGAATTATAAGTTGAAATTTTATAAAAATAAAATTAAAAAAATGTTTTGTAAAGATGGAGTTGTACAAGAAGGTTAAGTATGTTTTGAATAGAGTTCTATTTTATGGAAAGGTTTTCGCAAACGATGTGAATGATTACTGTAGGTATAGAATAAGAACTGCCGATGAAGCAAAGAGATTGTTAAGAGAAAGCGCAAAGGTTAATGATATGTATGCAATACAAGCAGCAATCCATGATATATATCATGACGATGGAAAGATAAAAACATATATGTCACCAAACGAATATACATTATATGATATTGGCGCAATGAAGACAAAGTTATATTATTTCAACGGCGAAAAGGGAGATTACATAACTGATGAAAAGGTGTTGAAGTTATATGATATAATTAAAGACCTTGATGAAGTGTTATGCCCTGACATCTATTGTTTAAATAATATGGGAAAGTATCAATTCTATTGTCTAATAAAGGAAGGTAAGAATGGTTCAGGAGATTTTGTTGATGATGATATGACAAACGTTCTTGGCTATCTAAATAAGTTGAAAGACAATGGAGCAACTTGGAGATGCGTTACAGACGTAATTATTGATATTCCAGACGATGTTTCAACTTGGGTAATAACATTTACAATTGATTAAATATGGAATTAACATTAAACAGTAATAAGATTTTTGAACTTGGAGATTATGTAGCCAATTTTTTGAAAGACAATGGGTTAAATCACGAAAATGACTTGGTAATCAAGGTCAAAAAGGGAGAACTTAAAAAGATTGACGAGGATTTGTATTATAGGAATAAACCTGAAGGAAAAGAGTTTGTTCCATCAGACAACGATGTGATTGTAAAATTTGAGAATCTTAATATAATTTTTACAGTTGAAGAGCCGGAGGAGAAGTAATTTTCTTCCGGTTTAATATTTAATATTAAATAATAATGTAAAAACTTAAATTATGGCAGAAAATAGATGGAGTGTCACATCAAATCAACAGGAATCAGGAACTCCTACCATAAATCAGTCAACTGGTGAAATTACTTTTCCACCTAATTTTACAAAACAGACGTTAAAATATACTGTTACATACACAAGTGACAATGGTTGTTCGTCAAATCCATATGAGTACAGCATTTTGCCATTGTGCACTAAACTAAGTGTGTCAATTTCTCAAAAGAAAGATAGTGCAACATATGAGAATAATAAGTTAACAATAGATAGTTCAAATCAGGACGCAATATTCTCTTATACGGGATGCTATACAAGCATAGAGCCATCTGCTGATTGGCTTCAAGTTGCTCAAGAAGGTGCAGCATCTGAAAAGAAATTTAAGGTAACAGCAGCATCTTGTACAGAAAGATGCTCTAGTAGTAGAAAAGGAAAAATTAAAATATTTGTTGGAGGCTCAGACCCTTGTAAAACTATAGATGTTGAGCAATCTGCTGGAGTTTGTAACATTAAGGTTAAATTTAACAATACGTTTGTTTCAAACGCACAGATTAAATTTGTTGACTCTAATGGAACACAAGTTGGAGAAACACGCACAATCAGTCAGACATCAAAGACTGAAATACCAATAGAAGTTAGTTCTGCTGATATTGAGATAGAGAATGGGCTTTATCTTACATGTACTGCTGATGGGTGGACATCAAATTGTAGCACAAAGAAAGATGAGTTTAAGGTTTCTTGCGATAAAAGTTTTACCATTAATTTCACAAAGACAGCTTATGTATTAGGAACTCTTGAAATAACAGGAGGTTCACCAAGCAATACTTATGTAATGATGAGAGCCGGACGTTTCATGGTGTTTGAAAATGAAAGTAGACCAGACGAACCTTATGGAAATGAGCCTTATTATCCTTATGAAGTTGATGGCATAACTGGAATGGTATATTCTAATCCTTGGTCAACGCCTACTCCATTAGGAATAAACTATTATTTAAAGTATCAACAGGTGTGGGACCCAGGCTCAGGTTCCCATATTGCTAATTTAACAGGAGAAGATGCAAATCCAACAACAGTTAATATAAATCAACCGGATACTGAGGAAACAATAGCAAGAACATATGGTTTGAGCAGAACAATAGCAGGCTCAAGTTTAGAATATACAAACAAAACTAAGTTTACTAATGGCTCAGTTATGTATTATATAGATGGCTTAACATTCTATTTAAAATTAGAAAGAAATTATGCAGTTAAATAAAACGTTTTATGGCAAAGAAATGGACAGTAACGCCTGAAGACTATGTTACAAACAATAATAATGGAACATTTACGTTTCCAAAAAATGAAGGTAACACTCCGAAGGTATATACAATAAAATTTGAAGATGAAAATGGTATAACAGCAAACACTACTTATACCGTTAATCCATGTGTTTGTACATTGTACTCGTATGTCCCTGAATCTGGTATATTGATTTATTCGTCAGGCAGTTATAGTTTTGCCCTTTTCTCTTATGATGATGAATTTGGTGTTAGTGGTAATCAAAGAAGGCCAAATGTGGTATTAAGCAATGGTGAAATAGAGGATGAATATATTAAGGTTGGGGATATTACCCAATCTTCAAATCCTTATGGTTTATTTTATGCAAACTACAGAGTTAAGAAAACACCACCTTCTGACTACACAACAAATTTTGTTGTAACAAACGAATGCCATTCTGAACCAATCAATGTTAAGATAACAATAAAAGCAGTGTAATGTAACACTGCTTTTTTTATGGCCTTAAATTTTTCCTTCGTACTTTTGTATCGCTCCACCCAGTTAATTTTTTTACCCTATCAAACCAATTCTCTTTAAGTTTGCTATGATAAGCATCCCCTGAGAAGATAACATATTTTACTTTTTTGTTTTTTGACTCTTTTTCAAGTTCGTTATATAGTCTTATACAATCTGATTCATTCTTGCATAAAACCATATCTAGGTTATATGTTGTGCTGATGAGTAATTTATTTCTAAACACTAATATCTGTTTGATATTGTATTTGTTATTATCAGTAGCAATCAGATTTTCAAATATCCAATTGAAATCCTTTCTCTGAAAAACAGGGTGATAGCCATAAACCCAAAACGATTCTTCCTTATCATAATTTTCCCTATCATAAATTACCCAGTTTTCATCGTTTGTTTCAAAGTTTATAATTTTTCCATTTTCATCCTTTAACTTTGTTGCTTTCTTGTCATCATCGTTTCTTTTGATTATGAAAATCTCATATTTTGCATCAACCAATTTGCCAATATTAATATACCTAACTGGAAATCTTATTTCCTTGTTTTTAGATACAAGTTCATCAAATTTCTTGTTTACAAGCATTTCTGAGGCACAATTATAAAGAGTTTTTATCTGTTTGCCATTGCTCGTCAATATTATATGGTATATGTTGCGTAATGGTCTTTTAGACATTATTTTTATGTTTTTTTTTACGATTTTATTTCTTTATTTAAGATTTTTTTTGTATATTTGCAGTGATTATATAAAATATTTGTTAAAATTAGTTAAAATAAATAGAAACCATATGAAAATATTTGAAACATCAGCGGATATAGCTGAATTGGCACAAGACAAGTTTGAAGACACCGGTCTTGCACAGATGGGAATTAACTTAAAGGTTATTTCAACACCAAAGGCAAAGCAAATTCTAAAGGTACAGAGGGCTAACGCCACAACTCATTTCTTGACAAAGAAAGATGTAATTCTAACAGTATTTGAAGAGGCTTTTGATAGATTAACAGATGAGCATAAGAACATTTTAATGGAAGGTGCTATTTCATCAATTTCTTATGATTCTGAAAAGGACAAACTTAATGTTGATGGCGACTTTGCAAAGGAGATTTTCAGAATGAGAAGAAAATATCCAAATTATACTGACATTGCAGAAGAGTCATATATCGTTATTGAGCAGATTGAAGACGAGGAAAAGGCAAGAAAGGAGCAAGAGCGTCTAGCAAAGAAAGAAAAAAATAAAAAGTAAAAACATATAATTAATGAAAGACAAATTGATTCACGTGTGCTTTATCATTGATAGTTCAGGTTCAATGAGCGGAAGCGAAGATGATGTTATCGGTGGATTTAAGAAAACCATTGATGAACAGAAAAAGATTAAGGATGGCGATTGCATTGTTTCACTTTATGAGTTTGCAAGTGATGTAAAGCAAGTTTATCTTGGAAAGAGCCTTAATGAGATTGACGAACTCAAGTATACCGTTGGTGGTATGACAAGACTTTATGATGGTATTGGAACAGCAATTGACGAAGTTGGAAAATGGTTGGCTGACAAACCAGAGGAAGAGAGACCTTCAAAGAACCTTATCGTTATTATAACAGATGGTGGTGAGAATTCTTCATACGAATACAGATTGAAGGACATCAAGTCTAGAATTAAGGAGCAGACAAACAAGTATTCTTGGGATTTCATCTATCTTGGAAATGACTTGTCTGACGCAAAGGATGCTGACGATATTGGTATCAAGTATAGAGGATTCACAACAAAGAAGAAGTTCTATAACAACTATGACTTGATTAGCACTGGTCTTACTGCATATCGTTGTGCAGCAAATGTATCAGAAGCAAGCCTTGCGCTTGATAAGAGCATTAACACATACACATCAGCGTTGAATGCTGAATACAAGGCTGATACTGGTATTGACCTTGCAAACACTATTGCTACTACAGATAGTGATACTAAGACTGAATAAATAATTGGGAGTAGTAACATACTCCCATTTTTAGATTTATATGGCAAAATTCGATTTACATTTAGGGGATTGCATTGATGTGATGCAAACTTTAATTAAAGATAACGTAAGGGTTGATTTAACATTAACAAGTCCGCCATATGACAAAGCAAGAAGTTATGGCAACACCTTGGAATGGAATTTCGATATATTCAAGCAATGTGCAAATCTTTTATATGATATAACAAAAGATGGTGGTGTTGTTATTTGGGTTGTAAATGATTCAGTTATAAATGGTTCTGAAAGTGGAACATCATTTAAGCAAGCATTGTATTTTAAAGAAATAGGTTTTAACCTACATGATACAATGATTTATCAAAAACTGAATTACATACCATTAACCCACAATAGGTATGAGCAATCTTTTGAATATATGTTTTGCCTTTCAAAAGGAAAGCCTAAGACGTTTAATCCAATTAAGATACCTTGCAAAAATGCTGGCAAAATAGAAAGTTATGGAAGTGGAAGGAGGGCTTTGTTGGATAAAAAACAAGCAATGAGAGCGCCAGAAGGAATAACATATATGGCGACAAAAGATACAAAGTATCACCCAAATATATTTTCATATACGGTTGGAGGACAAAAGACAGGGCACCCAGCGGTATTTCCTGACAAATTGGCAGAAGACCAAATAATATCTTGGTCAAATGAAGGAGATGTTGTTTTAGACCCATTTATGGGAAGTGGAACAACTGGTAAGATGGCAATTCTTAATAATAGAGAATTTATTGGAATTGAAAAAGTTGAAGAATATTACAATATGTCACTTAAAAGAATAACAGATGCTGACAAAGGATGAAATAATAGATAGACTTACAAAACTAAATCACGGAAGATTTGTTTTTAAATGTGTTGGAACAGAAGAAGATTTTGTGAGAACTTATGTGAATTATAAAAAATTCCAGCTTTCTCTGCAAAATAAAAAAGGCGATGAAAAAGTGCACCTTTATTGGAATGGAAAATTAAGACGTAAGTATATAGAATTTACTAAACATTGTCATTTTAAAATGATATGGTAATAGAAGCACCTAACAGATTAGAATCCTATGATAACATAGGAATTACATTTTTCCTTGCCGGAACTATTGAAAATGGTAAGTCAGTTGATTGGCAGAAAGAAATTTCTGATTATTCGAAGGAAATAGGGGTTAACGTTTTTAACCCAAGAAGATGTAACTGGAATGAATCTGCTGATAGTAAAGAAATTGAAAAGCAGATTGATTGGGAGTTGGAACATATGGAAAAGGCTGATTATATCATAATGAATATACTTGGTAATTCCAAATCTCCAATATCTCTCTTGGAACTTGGTCTTCACGCTAGGAATGGAAAACTCATCGTATTCTGTCCTAAATCATTCTATAGATACGATAACGTGAGAGTTACGTGTGAAACCTATGGCGTTAGATTATATAGTATTGAAGATTACAAAAACAATCTCGATGAAATAAAGCTTTTGATGCTAGAGAAAAAAAATGCTAAATGATTGATATAAATAAGATTTATTGTGGCGATGCTACAAAGGTAATGGAAGGTATTGATACTGAAAGTGTTGACCTTATTGTAACATCACCGCCATACAGCGATTTAAGGCATTACGGAAACACATTAGTTGGATGGAATCATGATAAATTTATGGAAGTCGCCAATGAAATGTTAAGGGTTGTAAAACCTGGAGGGGTAATTGTTTGGGTTGTTGATGATAAGACAGAAAATGGTTCAGAAACAGGAGCATCATTCAAGCAAGCACTATACTTTATGGAAATAGGGTTTAACTTGAACGATACTATGATTTTCCTTAAATCAAATCCAATGCCACAGGTTAAGCAACCTAGATATAGACAATGCTTTGAATATATGTTTGTATTTTCAAAGGGGAAGCCAAACACGTTTAATCCTATTATGCGAAAATGCACTGAGAGCGGCAAGCACTACACATCAACGGTTAAGATAATAGGTGGCGAAGAGGGAAGGAAGGACATTGATTATTTTGTAAACAACGAGACTGTAGATTATAACGTGTGGAGAATGTCTGTTGCACAGAATAAGATATTGTACGACCTTGGAGATAAAAAACTTAAACATCCAGCTGTTTTCCCATATGAAATACCTTACAGGCATATAAAGACTTGGACAAATGAAGGTGACTTGGTTCTTGACCCATTTATGGGGAGTGGAACAACGGCACTGGCTGCTATGGATTTAAAGCGAAACTATATTGGCATAGATTCAAATGAGGATTATTGTAAAATTGCAGACATTAGAATAAAAGCAAATGAAAAAGTTTGAATATAAACAGTATGATTATTCTTTTCTTTATGGTATATTAAATATACTGCATTGCAAATAGAAGGTGCTTATCAGAAGATTATAGACGATATTGTGAAAAATCTCAAATATTATACTAGACAAAATTTAACAATTGTAAACGAATGAAAGAGTTAACGAAAGATTTTAGGAAATTTGCGCTTGATAAAACAAACGTAAAGCCATCAGTTTTAGATGACAGCATCAAGAATTTTACAACACCGTTTATTCTTGAGGAAAGAAAAATGAATGTTGCTCAGTTGGATGTGTTCTCCAGATTGATGTATGATAGAATTATATTCTTAAGTGGAGAGGTAACAGCAGAGTCAATGGACGTTATAACCGCTCAGTTGCTTTATCTTGATTCAATCGATGAAAGAGACGTGAACTTGTACATTAACTCACCTGGTGGTGATTGTTATTCAGGGTTGCAGTTAGTTTCAGTGATGGATTTCATTAAGAGCAATGTTTCAACAACAGTTCTTGGTATTGCAGCATCAATGGCAGCAGTAATCGCTTCAAATGGAGAAAAGGGAAAGAGGTTTGCTCTTCCTTATTCAAGATTTATGATTCACCAACCATCAAGTTATAATGGTTACTCAAAATTCACTGATAGTAAGATTGCTTTACAGGAAATGGAGTCAGTCAGAAATGACTTGTATGAGGTTCTTGCAAAGAACAGTGGTAAGTCAATTGAGGAAACAATTCAGTTGTGTGAAAATGGTGATAAGTGGTTGAGAGCCAATGAAGCCATTGAAATGGGTTATCTAGATAAAATTGTCACAAAGCAATAGTTCTTTACATTTTCTTTATTAATCATATATTTATTAAAAAAATATATAGATTATGAAAATAAGACTAACTGAATCTGATATACATAGAATAATCTCATCTACTGTCAGAAGAATTATCAAGGAAGGGCAAGAGAACGCAGAACTATTGAGTAAAATAGTTGAAGGCTTGTCAAATGCCCAAGTGACATCAAATATTGGTGAAAACTATGTCGATGTTCCTCTTGATAGTCAAGGCAACCTTATAGCAAGTGTCTATTATGAGATAGAAGATAATAGATATTTAATTAAAGGTATGCCGGGTGATGGTTATTTAACAGATGATGACCCTGATGAAATTGATGGAGATTATAAAGTATTTGTTACTAAGATAATATTAGACGAAAATGGAGATGCTACATATATTGAAGATAATGGAATGGTGGCAAATGCATTAAAGAGTCTTGTCAAGCCAGACGTTGATGGATTGGAGTATTACGATGATTCAGAATGGGATTAATAGAATAATAATTAAATAAAAAAACTTAAATAAAATGGCATGCGGATGTAAAAACAAAGGAGCAAATGCTGGAAAAAGCACTGTAGTAAAAACAGCGCCTGTTTCACAGGAGGCAAAACCACAAAAGACTTCAAATGGAGGCAGAATAATTAAAAGAGAAATTAGATAAGGTATGATAGATGCACCAAAAACAACATTGTTGAATAACATTGATGACTTAGATTTGAATTTTATGGAAGGAGAAAACGAGTTAGAATTCGATATTGATGACTATTCGTTCTTAGTTACTTATTCCCTAGAAGCAGATGACATCTTTATAGAGGATGAAGAAGATGCTAAAGGCGGCAAGAAACTAAAGGTTCTTTCTATAAATGCATATGATAACATCGAAGAAGAAGACATAGATGTAAATGTTGATGATGATTTACAGAAATTATTCTCAGATTATTACAATAATACGTTAATAGATGAAAATTTTGAGCCATTAAATGTTAATTTTGGTGAATTTTCTGAATTTCTTAACGATTAATTTTGTTTTTTAGAATTTTTTGTGTATATTTGCACAGAGAGATAAGGCAGATATGGGGTTTCTTGCCAATTCTTCGTTAAAATCTGCAAACTCTCTTCTCAGAGAAAAAATGACTTGGCAGTACGTGTCATTGACTCTGAGCAGTTGGCTCTGTGGTGGAATTGGTAGACACGCTTGCCTCAAAAACAAGTGTCGAAAGACGTATCGGTTCAAGTCCGGTTAGAGCTACAAATCACCAACCTTGGCAAAGGAAATATAAAAAACAAGGAAGCTTACAGCAAATTGTTATAATGTACGATGGAAATCGCCAGCCGAAATGGCTTTGTGGGTTCGAGTCCTACTCCCTTGGCAAATAATTTAAATAACAAGGGATGGTGGAATGGTAGACACAGCGATTGGTATTTTTAATGCTTCCTAAATAATGCGCCTGTGGTGTAACTGGCAGCCACGCAACACTTAGGATGTTGTATCTTCGGATGTGGGGGTTCGAGTCCCTTCAGGCGCACATTTTTTAAAAATAAACTAATATTTATATATAAAAGCATAAAATATGAAAAAAAATATACGACAGCAACAACAACAGATTTAAGTCGTATCAACCATATGGGAACGGTTGATACAAATATTGTATTGACTTTTCCAACACGAAAATTTAGAAGTTATTTTAGTTCCCATTAACATAAAGTTAGTGGGAATTTTTATTGCCAGATGGTGTAATGACATTTAATTAACGGGGTATGGTGTATCGGCAAATGTCACAGGAGCCTTTGGAACTCCTAGAAACCGTTCGACTCGGTTTGCCCCGACTTTTTACTTTAGTACGTAGTATGAGTAAGGGAAAAAAGTATAAAACTCCCAAAAGATTTTGGAATAAGAATCCTCATAAAAAATCTTGGAAGGCTCATGTTATGAGCAGTGACCATAAAAAATTCAAGTGGTTTTTTAGGCATAAAAAATGGTTTAAAGATAATAATTTACAGAAAATGTCAATGAGATTTCCCATGTCTCATGAAATATGGGGATGGGATTAAAAAAAATAATAAAGTTATGACAAAAGAAAACGGAATAGGTATTCGTACAGCAGAGTTAATAAATTTAGCTAGAAAAACGTTAGATACTGCTGTAAGTATTGAAAGTAAGCATAATCGTGACAATACTGAAACTGTAAAAAAATTAAACAGAATATCAAAAGAACTTTTTAATGTTCTTGTAGATGATGGATATGACCCGTTTAATGTGTAAAAATTGGGATATGGTGTAATGGTAACACAACGGCCCCTGGAACCGTTATTTCAGGTTCGAATCCTGCTATCCCAACGCTTATTTTAACATTTTTTAACGTGAAATATTTGTTTATTTCACGTTTTTTTTGTATATTTGTGTTAAGAAATGTTTTTTTTGTGTTAAGATATATTTATTCAAAATAACGATATAAATTTGAATAAGTATGGAATATTTTGTAGATACTGAAAGAGTAAGTTTGGACTATTCTAGCGACAGAATAAGTAATGATTTACCAGCATATAGGCTTACATTATATGACAAATATGGTCATTTTGATTCTGACGTTTACCTAACTGATGAACAGATGCAAGACCTAATTGCAGGACTCAATAAGTTAAATGAAAATTTAGAATAATATGAAAACAATTGCATTAATGCTTCTGTATGTAATAGTTGCTTTAATTGTTTTCAATATTGTTCTTTATAGTATTATTTACATTATTGAAAACAGAAATGAAGTTTTAACTAAAATAAAAAAGTGTTATGAGTATTTTAGACAACGTATTTGTAAAAAAAGCAATAAAGTCAATGATGACCCCGGAGCAGTTCACTATGGTTCAGAATTTTATGACAGCAGTTCAGTCTGGGAAGATTGACAAAGAAAAGTTAAAAAGAGTGGGTGACAAGATTTCAAAACTTTCTCCTGAACAGATAAATAATCTGTTGGGTGATGTTGATAAAATGTTGAAGTAATATGACAGCCACACAAGTTTTTTTTAGATTCATTGAAAATGAATATAGAGGGAAAGATGGAACTGTTAACGGTAAGATGGTAGCCTTATGGCGTAGGGAATTGAGGACAAATGACATTTCATCTAAAATATCTAAAACAAAAGCACCTATTCCATTGAGAACAATTTTTAAAACGGTAAGCTATGCTCCTGTCAGGGAAAGGCGTTCAAAAAACTTTGTTGATGATTATCTAAATGGAACAACTGCGGATGATATTGGTGAACATTATCATGATTATTCATTGAAATATAGAAGAAGAACATTGGCAGGTTTCATTAAACATTTTATAAACTTTAGTAGATATTTGTCCTATGCATCACTATATGGTGGATGGTCGCACAGTGAAAATAAGAGAAGAATCACTAATCATTGGCATAGATTTTTGGATGAACATATTGTAGAAGGTCAAAAACGTTATGTTAAATATGGCGAGAAAGTGAATTATGAATGGAAGGATTAAACAATGATACATGTAATTAACATTAAACAAGAAGATAAAACTCTTGACCCAGGATATTTTTACATAGGTAGGAGTAAGAATAATGAATCTCCACTTGGAAATCCATTCACACATAATGGCAAAAGAAGCAACCTTGCCAAGTTATCATTTAAGACTGTTGAATTAGCGTTAGAAGCATACGAAAAGTATTTTGACGTAATGTATGGTACTGATGAAGAGTTTACCAAGGCATTCGATGAAATATATGAGTATTATAAAACAGGAAATGATGTATATCTTGGGTGCTTCTGTAAACCAGGTAAATGCCACGGTGACATAATTGCAAAGAAATTACAACAGAAGTTAGTTAAAGAAAAATTAGACGAATTAAAACATAATCCAAAAAAGATAAGGTAGCAATAAACAATTGCTACCTTTTTTTATTTAAAATAAAATGGGTTATCCTTAAGCGACTCTATAATCTTCCTCTTTTCGTCACAGATGCCCTTAAAAGCCTCCACATCGCTTTCAGATAGCTCAAACCACTCATTTATAGTGTTAAGCGATTTGAAGTGATTGTGGAGCATTTTTTCAAGTTTGAAAGGGAATTCAGTTTCAAACGCTTCCTTTATATATAGTTCTGACGAGTTACCAGTCTGAAGTTGTTTCAGACGGGTAAGAACGTTTTTGGCTCTTGTTGAACCAATTTTATACCTTCCTTTATTTTCTATTTCTCCTATTAAATAAACATATCCCATACATATAAAATATAGTATATATTTATTAAAAAACAAATTATATGTATAAACCAAATTACGGAAAGCCAAATCTAGGAAAAAATGTACAAATAATAGGAGGTGCTAATTTTGGGTCTGAACCATATTTAATAACAATAGGTGATGACACAACAGTTTCGTTTGATTGCGCATTTGTAACACACGATGCTGCAACACGTGTTATAAGAAATCTTCCAGGACAAAATAAGGAAACTGTAATCTATGGTCCAATTACAATTGGAAAGAACTGTTTTATAGGCTGTAGAACTGTTATATTACCTAACGTTAAGATTGGCGATAATTGTATTATAGGGGCAGGAAGTGTGGTAAATAAGGATATACCCGATAACACTGTGGCAGCAGGAGTTCCTTGCAAAGTAATATGTACACTTGAAGCGTATATAAACAAACATAAAGATGATTTTATGTACATAGTTTCAAAACCGTTTGAAGAGAAGAAAAAAATTCTTCTAAATAAATTTATTGAAGAATTAAAAAAAGACAAAACGATATAAACCCTACAAAAGAGCATCAGAAATGGTGCTTTTTTTTGTTTACTTAAATATTTTTTATTAAAATAATAAATCAAGCAAGTCTTTACTTGCTTTTCTTAAAAATAACTATTTAGTTAAAATAACATTATGGCAAAAGACAGAAAAAAGCTGCAACACATTCATAGCAGTGTGCCTGATAAGCAGCCAACACCAGCTACCCTTGAGGTAGGTGAAATTGCGGTCAATAATTCTAAAGACCAAGAATTCCTTTCAATTAAAAACTCAAATGACAAAGTAGTTAGATTTTCTTCTGATGAACAACTTGTAACCATCACATTATCTAGTGGCGGTACTGCTACTGGTGGTTCAATAGACATCTATTATGGAGGGAAAAAGATTGGTAGTGTCTCTGTAGCAGTAAAAGCAGAAGGTTGCTAAGGAGAACAAGGCGAATAGAGTTAGAAGTTGCTATTTGATAAATTTTGGAAAAGAGGGCTAATAATGCTAGTATGCAGTTATTAGCTCTTTTTTTATTTTAAATAAGTGAGGGAAGGTTAATTTTTCCTCTCATTTTTTTTGTTTTTCAAAAAATTTTTGTATATTTGCATTGTGAATTTTTAAAAATTAAAATTATGGCAGATAAATTAAAAAACTACGAACTTTTTTTGAAAAAGTTAAATCAACTTGGTATTGATACAACAAAGTTGGCAGAAGAGTATGGAGAATTGCTAGCAGAAGCAACATTTAGTGTAAATTCAGAAAATGGGTTGGCTTTTGATGGCGCGTTAATTGATACCTTATTATATAAGTTAACTCCTTATGCTGTTAAGATTAACGATTTATTCCCAAAAGAAATACAAGTTGATAAAGTGTCACTTGTTAAGGTATGTTTGCTTCATCAAATCGCAAAGGCGGTAAGATTGGTTAAGAACGAAAACGAGTGGGAGATTAAGAATCGTGGATTGGTTTACACTTATGCAAATAATCAGCCATCAATTAGAACAGGCTTACATTCATTGGTTATTGCTCAAAATTGCGGAATCACATTCACAGCTGAAGAAGCAGAGGCAATGACAGTAAACGATAGAGATTTAAGTGATGACCAAGCAAGGTGGCATTCAAGCCTTATGGCATCAATTGTAAGGCAAGCAAACGAAATGGTTTACCTTGAAGCAAATAACGCTATTAAACCAACATAATAATGGCAGAATATAAAAAAGAAAATGTAAACGACATTTTCAGAAAAATAAATAGATTATCTGAAATGTCTGATAAAGCCAAGAGCGAAGATGAGGAAAGAGCAAAACCTAAAAATAGCACAATATTTTGGGATGATGATGGAAATGAGATAATTAGAGAAGATGTTGAAATTGATGAAAAAATCAAACAGTCTGTTGGTTTGTCAAAATTAAGGGTTAAATTTAAAAAGTTAGACGAACGCGCAGTTATCCCTACATATGCTCATGATGGCGATGTGGGAATGGATTTGACAGCAATTGATGTAGAGTATGATGAAAAAAGAGATATGTACATATATCATACTGGTTTAGCATTCGAATCTGACTATCATTATGGTATTTTGTTATTCCCAAGAAGTTCGAATAGAAATACTGATGCTTATTTATGCAATCACGTTGGTATTGCTGATTCTGCGATATATCGTGGCGAAATAATGCTTTGCTTCAAGAACAGAGATTCTTTAAGGCAACTTGCAAGGGAAACACAAATTGTGGAATTCCTAAATTCCATTCAACTTGGTATGGAGGTGCAGCAAGCTGCATTTCAAGCAGGAGCAGCTTTTTCTAAAGTTATGAGAGATAATGAAGTTATAATGTCTCTTGCCCCTTATAAGGTTGGAGATAGAGTTGCACAGATGGTTGTTATACCTTATCCTGATGTTGAGTTAGAAGAAACTGAACGTTTAACAGCATCAGAGAGAGGCGAAGGTGGTTTTGGTTCAACAGATAAAAAAGAATGACTATGGGAAGTTTAAGAAAATGTGAAATGAAATATAGCTATAATGACGTAATGGTAAAACCTGCCATTTTGTCAACTATAGAGCATAGAGCAGAGTGTAATCCTTTTGATGAAAATGGAATGCTACCTTTATTCACAGCACCAATGGATAGTGTTGTAAATATAAACAATTTTGATTTATTTGAAAAAAATGGTATAATTCCAATTTTGCCTAG
>Ga0247608_10001169_pt1 | contig 37847 bp, 34 predicted proteins | sample 176DNAGHGlowgp2_FD_193490 | JGI IMG/M metagenome (GOLD analysis project Ga0247608, IMG submission 193490) | Sheep rumen microbial communities from Palmerston North, Manawatu-Wanganui, New Zealand - 1766 DNA GHGlow gp2 | ecosystem: Host-associated > Mammals > Digestive system > Stomach > Rumen ...
GCTGCCATAGATTCAAGGAGCTGAATAATCTCTTTCATTGATCAGATTTTTTTATCAGTTACCAATACATATGGTTTATCGATTACACATTCCATTCTCTGGCTATCACTAACGAAATAAGGAGAAAGATAACCCTGATCAAATTGCATTCCAGTTTTGATTTCTTTACTCAATCCGAGAGTATTTCATTCTTCAACTGTAATAGTTCCATCTTTACCGATTTCTTCAAATACATCAGCTATCAAATCTCCAACTTCTTCATCCTGTGCTGAAATTGTAGCTACTTGTTTAATCTGCTCTTTGCTATCTCCGATTTGCTGAGCAGTATCCTGAATATCAGCTACTAGATTGTCTACAGCTTTATGAAGTCATCTTCCAAGAGCGAAAGGATTGATTCATGAATCGATATATCTGAGACCTTCCTTAGCTATTGCATGAGCCAAAACTACTGTACTTGTAGTTCCATCTCAGGCTTCTTTATTTGTTTTTTCTGCAGCTTCTTTAACCATTTCTGCTCATACATTTTCTACTTTATCTTCTAATTCAATTTCTTTAGCTACACTTACTCCATCGTTTGTGACAGTTGGAGCTCCGAAACCTTTATCCAAAACTACATTTCTTCCTTTTGGTCACATAGTTACTTTAACTACATTTGCGACAGTTTCTACTCATTTTAAGAGTTGTTTTCTTGCATCATCTGCATAATGAATATCTTTTTTCATTTTCTTAATTAATTACTGAAATAAAAATCTGATTTATTTGCTTTCTTTAGCTAACAAAGAATTTTGCTTAATTACCAAATACTTAGTCTTTTCTCCATTTTCTTCATATTCGATTTCATCAGGAGCATACTGTGTGAAATATACGATGTCTCACTCTTTTACGTCCATAGCAGATCTGCTACCATCATCCAAAATTCTTCCATCTCCAACAGCAATTACCTCTCATTTTCTAGGTTTTTCTTTGCTATCTGGGAGAATAATTCCAGATTTGGTTGTGTTTTCTTCGTTAATAGGTTTGATCAATACATGATCTTCAATAGGTTGTAATTTCATTTTTGCTTATCTTAATAAAATAAAATATCACTTAATTTATTTACGTGCTATTTTTTTATTCAATTATTTTACAAATGCAAGAGATTTTTTAAAAAGAAAATGTATCGAAAAAAATCTCAAAAAATTTGACAATTCCAATTTTTTATATATTATTATGTGTAAAAATTTTATAATTTAATTAAAATCAAAATGGCTAAAAATCTAAACAAACCAACAGAAAATTTTGAAGATAAAAGTGAGATACAGAAAAATGTGTTATCAGAAAAAAATGTAGAATTTGAATGAGAAAAAGTGAAATTTCCTGAAGTTGAACTTGCTAATATTGATGAGGCAATTAATTATTTAAATGCACAAAGAGATCTTTTAATGAAAAAACACAGAGAAAAAAATGAAAATATTATAAATGAAGTTGATGATATGTTAAAAAAGTGTGTGGATAAATGACTAAAAAAAGAATACTGATGTTCAGATGGGGATATAAAACATTATTATACAGATGTTATTGATTTTTTACGTAGTTATAATTGAGAATTAGCGCCATTAATGAAATCTATAATTGATAAATTTAGAGAGATTTGTTCTCAATATTGTGGATGGGGGTCTTTTTGTGAGGAAATTTCACATAGAGCTGGTGTACCAATAAATAGAATGAAAGATTTAAGTGATGAACAAATTTTGCAGATTGTTAAAAATGATATTGATAATATAGATAAACTTAATAAAGCAACGTGTTGTAATTGAGCTAATGAGGACCTCTGAGTTGCAAGTGTATATCTTTGAGTTATAAAAAATGTAGTCGATGAATATGAAAAAAATTACAATCCTGCAAAATATTTGTAAAATCTATTTTGGGATATAAAAAGCTCCGACCATTTGGCCGGAGTTTTCATTTATTCAAAATAATTCATATTACTTAATAATCTTATCAATAATTCCATAACTTTTTGCTTCTTCAGCAGTCATCCAATTATTTCTTTCCATATCTGCTAGACATTCATCATACTTTTTACCAGTTCTTTCTGCCATAATTCCAGTCAGAATTTCTTTTACTTTCATCATTTCTTCTGCTTCAATCTTGATATCAGTAGCTTGACCACTGATTCCACCTCATGAAATCAAAGGCTGATGAATCATTACTTTACTATGTGGAAGTGAAAATCTTTTTCATTTAGTTCCTCCAGCCAAAATAATTGAACCCATAGAAGCAGCCAATCCTACACAAACTGTGGAAATATCACATTTTACATATTGCATTGTATCATATAGAGCGAGTCCGCTGTAAACTTCTCCACCTGGAGTATTGATATACATCGTGATATCTTTGTCAGGATTTTGTTTTTCCAAAAATAAAATCTGAGCGATAACTGAGTTTACCAAATGATCAGTTACGGCTTCTCCGATAAAGATAATTCTATCTTCTAATAATCTAGAATAAATATCATAAACTCTTTCTCCATTTTTTGATTTTTCGATAACGCTTGGAATTAATGCCATTTTTTGCAAAATATAAATAAAAACTAAATCTGAATATAAGATTAATATTTCAGAATGCAATAAAATTTCTTGCAACTAAGCACAAAAACATTATTCATTTTATATTGAGTTTATTTTCAAATCATCATATGAAAAAAGAATCAATAAAATATTGAGGATTTACGATAATTGAATTATTGACGGTAACAGTAATCCTTGGAATACTTATACCATCTATAATCACGATTTATAGTTTTATGATAAAATCAAATAAAGAATTTAATCTTAGACAGACATCTATTCAGCAGTGATATGAATTTTTTGAGAAATTAAATATTTTAATGCAGGATTATACGATAGATTATGAGGAATATTTTAATCGTCAGATGGTATGATGTGTAAAAAGCTGATCAACATTGTTAACATGAGATAATTTTAAGTGGAATGTTTGATTGTCCTGATATTGTACAGAATTTACTGCATATTGAAATGAAAATTCAACAAAAAGTAAAAGAAAGGAATATGGTGGAAATCGGATTATACCAGGGGAATATCATGACATATATAATTGTAGTTCAAATGGAGGGAAAAATATAATGTGACTTCGCCATGTCGTATGATTATCCGATTGTTGAAGATTTTGAAGCAAACAATCTTTTTGACAGTACGCAGCGTTATTCGTAGATGTGAAAGAAGCGACATCAGATGATGACGATGAAGAGCTTTGACAAATATTAAACAATAATATTTCTGGAGCGATAGCAGATCCTAATAATATTCAAGAATTATATCTTATTTCACATGACTGAAAAAATCGTCTATTTTTCCGCAGAAAATTAGTTACACATACATGAAATGTTGCACAATATAAAATCCAAATGCTAAGACTTAGATGATTCGATGCATGACAAAAACACAGTTTTACTGGAATATCAGAATGAAGCTATGACAGGCATATAGATACACGAGCTTGTGATACTTCAATGTGATTTTATTGAAGTGGTGCAAGTATTTGATGAGCATATGAGGAATATAATTTACCAGCAGATGTGGATGATTGTTGGGTAGATTTAACATACTGAAACACAAGTGTACCTACACGAAATTTATCTATTTCACCGTTGAATGATCCAGATTTATATTGGGCAGATTCATCTCACCAAATAAATCCATATATGAAAATATTATTGGTAAATGGTGTTTATTTGCCAACATCAAATTCGGCTAGTTCTATAAATAGTTTCAATATCCCAATAGAAACAACAATCAATATGAAGGATTCCTATAAGGAGTAGTTATAAATACATACAATAATATGATAAAATTTAATTTTTTTGTAATTTTTAAAATAAATTTTGTACAAAGTTAGAAACATCAGTTTTCTATACGGAAAACTTTATCAAAAAAAAGTCTTCAAAAATTTGACAAATTTTTATTTATGAATATAATAAAGCGGTCCACAAGGAAGGGATGCTTTCTACATCCTGGTGTAGTGGTGCATTATTATTACATATCTTGATATGTTCTGGTAATGAGTTACATTATTACATCAGCATGTAGGAAGTAGATATTTAATACAATGTATGGAGTTTACTTCTCTTAGTGATATTTAATCACTGAGCATTTCAGAGAAATTTATTTCTCATAGAAAAGAGTAAATTTGGTTCTTTACTATTGGTAGTATGAAAGTATTATTCATACTCATCATCACTTGCTTATCTTACGATAGGTAAAGAATAGGAAAATGATAACACATTTTCTTTGATATAAAGGATCAACAAGTTAATCTTTCAAATAAGCTAGAACAGCAAATTTGAAAAGTATTTGAGACTAACCCACGAATCAAATCGTAGGAATATCTCATCTTACAAGTCCCCACATGGAAATGTGCAGAGAGATAATTTGAGAATATTTAAAGGTCAGTTTAGATTTTATCTAAAGAAGAGTTAAATATTCCATTACCACCTAAGTATTAAGGATAGCCTTATACTAGGTGATAATGTATTCATACATTGATAAGTATTTGCTTCCTTTCCTTTTTTCTTGCAATGATGGCAAGATTCCTATATCCTTGTGTTGTAGGACTGTACGGTTATTAAAATATAACCTTAACAACTATTTCATAAGGATATAGGAAGTGGTCTTTATCATTCCTTGGAGCATTCATTTGTTTCAATTGGTATATCGAAATAGCAATATTTCTATATATTGCACCTGATTTTTATCAGATTTATTTTTCTATCTTTGTTTGGTTAATCCATTTGAAGATGTGAAAAATTTATAAATCTGTATGAAGATACAGGGTATTTGGTAGAAAGAAATTTCTGCTAAGTGATTGAAACAGTTCATCAGTTGATGAAAAGAATAGATGCATCTATCCTTTTACTCCATAGTTATGGGTGAATTTTATATCTATCCTAGATAGTGTAAAATTATCTCTAACTCTGAAAGTTTTTGTAAGACTAATCACTTACAAAACTCAATTGATTGAATATATGAGTGTATTGTACTTTAGAAATTGGCTCTAAACAACGCTGTTTAGGTGTCATCACTTGCCTTTCCTACGATAGGTAAAGAATATTATGAAACTAATATTATGTTTCATGATTGATTTCTAAGGTCGACAATATGTCTTTCAGAATTATTTCCATTATGGAATATTCTGGGCAGATTTAGTAAGCACCATTCAATGCCAAAAGTATTGAAAACTTACACTTCAAACATTTGCTTGTCAAAAGTATTTGGGGATATATTGGAAAAAGTAATTTATTGCTTTTTCGTCGGTATTATATCATTTAGACAGGCTCTAATATGGTAATACTGATAATCCATGGAATCGATGCCTCTTCCTTATTTAACATTTGGACACATTGTTCAAGTGTGAGGAAGAGTCAGTCTTATAGATTGGCTCTTTTTCTTTAATTTAGATTTTTTTATTGTTTATTATTAGTTAATTTGTAATATACCTATAATTTAAATATCAAAAGAAAATATGCCACTTTGTATATGAGTCGATTGTGATGAAGTTCTTTCAGAGACATTAGATGAACTATTAAAACTTTCACCACTCAAAGAAAAATGAATTAAAAAATCTGACATAACATCATATGAGATATATGAAGTAGAAAAAGTTTGATTAACCAAAAAAGAAGCAATTCAAGCGTTTTATTCATTTTTTGAATCTCCAGAATATCGAGAAGCTCAACCAGTTTCCTGAGCATATGAAAAGTTATATGAACTAAAAGAAGCATGACATAAATTATATGTGGTGACAGCGAGGAATAAACCTTATGAACAGGAAACTAGGAAACGAGTAGAAACCCATTTTCCATGAATTTTTTCAGATTATTTGTTTATGAATATACATACAGAAAATGAGATCCCAAAATCTCAACTGTGTAAAGATAAATGAATTCAGGTTTTGATAGATGATAGTGCAAGAAATATTCACGACATGAACTGAGTTTGAATGCCATGATTTTTATTAGATAAGCCCTGGAATCAGTGAGTAGAAAACACAGAATTACTACATAGAGTTTATTCTCGAGATGAAATAGATTTATCACGGTTTTTCAAGCTTGATAACTAGAGTAATCTAATCATAAAAATAAATCAAATTTCTCTTGCTTTTTTATAAATTTGTTATACTATAAATTAATATATATATTTTTTTATTTCCTGATCATTTATAGAAAAACAAAAATAATACCAATATTTACTCAGTAATTTTTATCATCATGGCATTGATAAACAATTCTGCAGAATTAGCTTTGGAATGTTCGCTTGATAAATTATGAGTTGATTACGATTGATATTATAAATGAAAATGTTTTTTCTTGCACAAAAAATGAACAGATAAATATACCTGCATCTGCATTAGGTATTCCAAATTACACGATATAAAATCTGACAAATATACCCACGAGATTTTTCACAAAATCAAAAATACCCAGTTTGACGACGATAAACTGTATTGTTTATTCTCTACTCATGAAAGTGCTCCTGATGTGCCCAGATGTTCACTAATTTTCACATGAAAGGAAATCAAAGAATTATTATCCAAGACTACCAAAAAAGACTGAACAAAATCTGATTATCTCAAGATTTTGATAGACAGGAGACCGTATTGGTCACTAAGTGGAAGAAAAAATTGCTGTGATGTTACGTGATATTTGTGTGTGAAGAGATTGGAGTGGCTGAAGAGTAATTATTTGGATTAAATATGATAAAAAAATAAAGAACCGATTGTTTTTTTAATGTTAATAAAAATGTGAGATTTTATCTGATAAAAAGCCAGAAAATCTCTTGAAATCCAAATTCATAAGTAAATTATAAAAAACTGACTTCCATACGAAGTCAGTTTTTTTGTCTAATTTGGTTTAAATTATAAATAAGGTGAATTACCTTTTTTACCAGTTCATAAACATTTATTACATATTTTTCTATTAGTAATTCTTCTTCAATTTGTTGCTCAATCTCGAGCATACACATATCCTTCTCAAGCACAATAAGGACATTGTCATTCATTCATATTTTCACTCTCAAGAATCTGTAACCTTTGTTTGTCTTTTCTTGATATTCAATTCTCATTTTTATCATTTATATCATATCAATCCGGATCTCTTTTTGTTCAGGTAACCGAATGAATTCCTGATCTATCAAATCAACGTTGATTAATTCAATGTATATCAAATCATTCTTTATCATATTTATTTCCAGTAAAGTAATATATTCAATCTTTATTCCGTCAATTTTTATTCCATCAATTTTTACTATATCAATCTCTACCGTATCATTCTTTATCGTATCAATTTCTATCATATCAATCTTTATCAAAACCTCGATAATTGTATCAATTAGGGTCAAATTCAGTTTGAGTCGCTTTATTTATAAAAACGGTCGGTTGTAGAGAACCTCAAATCCACTCAAATTTTCTTACTCGAACATTGTTCATTCTTCTTAAGAGATGAAGATAAAAATATTTATAAATGATGTTTTACTTACGAATATAATACAGATTATTTTGTATATAATTCTTTATTCCATATCGATTTTTACAGGTTCTAGTAAAAATTTAAAAACATCTCTTTTATAAGATTTTTCTATCCAAGCATTTGTTAAATTATACAATCATCTATAACATCGAACTCATCTTTTATATTTTTGGTATACTTTTATCCTTTTGGGTCTTCGTCATCAATTACACATTTTTGCTGCTTCATAGAATTTTCAATTTTCAGTTAGAGTTCAATTTTTGTTATACATTGGTTGATCTAGTAAAGTCACATCATCTCACCCGTTCTTTTGTGGTAGGTTATGTCATTCGTATGTAATTGCTCAATCATAATCATCTCCAGCATCATCATATTTTGCTCCTGAGGAAGTGTTCATTAACACTAGTCAATAATTTTTTCATTTAACATCAAAATACATTCATCTTATAGGTTTTATTCTCTCTTCTTTAACAATATCATCATAATTAATAATTTGATTTTTTTTCATTTGATTTAGAGTAATTATTAAAAAAATTATATGTGATATAAATAAAGATGTAAAAATATCTTATTTTAACAATGTTATATATAAATATTTTTTTAAATTTGTCAATAGTTATATCAAACTAGTTTTAATCTCAACTCATCACACTTTTTCTAACTCCTTTTTCTCGATATTGATAATCTTTTTATCTCACAATAATATAGCCACAGCACATCAGAATCATGCTTTCATGAAATATATGGACTTTTCATCTTTACCATCATATATATCATCCAAGAAATCTTTTTTTAACACGTGTGAAAGTACCAATATAATTTCGTCTTTAGTTGGTTCTTTATCTCATTTAAAAAATGTTTTTATTGAATCTAGAATTAGTCATATAGATAATCATTTTAAACGTCATAATTCTTCTGGAGTATCATCATAAATCATTCAAAAATCTTTCATATAAAATTTTCTTAAATCTGAAAGTAATTGTAATTTTTCTGGATAAGATAATTGTTGTTTAGGCATGGTTTAATAGATAAGAATATAAAATTTTGTAATTAATCATGAAATTTTTGTTAATCTTTTGTTTTTGTAAGATTTGTTTTGTTTGTTTTTGGTAGAAGTACTTTGGTTTTTTCATGGTTGAAAAAATTATAATATAAAAATAAAAGGAAGTAATATTTGAACTACTCCCTTTTATGATGATACTATAATATAATATTTATTTTGTATAAATTTTGTGATAATTTTTTTATATAATATACACATATATGTAAGAAGTATAACTTTGTACAATGTATTTTTTAAAAAAGCCCCCAAAAAAAATGTGAGTTGTAGTAGTTATTAATTATTGTTTTGTTTTTTTTAATTTTGTCGAAAGAATATCTCTATATATAAATATCTATTTTTTATGATTTTTACGACACTTTTTTTGAAAAAAGTTCCCAAAAATGTGAGTAATACCAATCAATAAGTTATATTTTTAAATTTATGTTACTGCAAACTATGTGTTATCAGAAAATATCCATATATAATTGAAAATATAAAGGCGTTAAATACAAGTAATTTATAGATTTATCTAACTTTTTTGAATGTAATGAATGAACCAAAAGATTTGATAAGATGAACACTTACATTTCTTAACTGAAGTATTTATAAATGAGATATTATGCCAATTGATGGGGAGTTTAAGTGAATAATCGAACTTAGGGATGGATCATATTATCCTGTGATTTTCATTTTTTCTAAATGAGAATGCACGGATTTTAACTTAATAGATGACCATGATTTGAGTACAATGTTAATTCGATGATATAATCCTGTATTTTGAATAAAATCAGATAGAAAGCCATTTAACAAAGAAGAAATATCAGAATTATTTAATTTTGATGAATATAAAAAAGATTGAAGCAAAGATATTCATATAATGATTCAGCATTTGATATGAAATTATGATTGAGATAATATCTGATATATGCCTGAATGAAGTTGAGAACTAACATATAAAAATGGGGATGCTTATGTATGAGGATTTAGAAAATGAATTCCAGAATGAAAATGAAAGTTAACTTTTTATAAATACTGAAAAATGGAATGAGAATTTAAAGATTGAATGCCTAATTGAGAATGAAAATCATTATATCCTAATTGGTGAGAATATGAATGAGAATTTAAAAATTGAAAACCTGACTGAAAATGAAAAGTGATTTATACAAATGGAGAAATGTACGAATGAAAACGAGAAAATTGAAAATTTATCTGATAATTATCCACTCTTATATAATAGATAACCCTACTTGAAACAAATCTCGAAAACATTATTTTCTTATTCAGAATTTAACTTATTTCCCCCATATCCATGCAAAATATCATATTCTGTTCATATAATGAGGATTTGCTCCCATATAAAGCCACTGAGTGATCAATCGGACGAGATTTGAAACTTGCCGAAGATATCGCAGTTCCACAATGAAGTGTAGTTCTTGCTCCAACATGAATCAAATCAGCTTTGCCTTTGTGATGGTGAATTAAAGTTTATGCTCGCAGTTCTTTGCCTATCAAATTCTGACTCATAGTCGCAAATAGCGTGGGAATAATTGACGCAGATTATCGCTGAGAAATAAAAGTAGAACTCACTTCATTAAATGGAGAAAAGAAACTAGGAGCATGAACTAGAATCGCGCAATTAGAAATCTATCCATATTTTCAGGAGTGAAAACCTTTTCCAACTCAGACTCCAAAAGTTGAAATGATAGTCAATCCAGATATTTATGAAAATTTTGCAGAGAAATTTCCAAGTGATAGGGGAGTAGGAGGCTTTGGAAGTACTGCTCATTAATTTAAATAATACATAAAAATGCAGGAAGATTTTTTGTTAGATAGTTATGATTACGATTTGCCAGAAGAAATGATAGCGCAGGTTCCAGCTCAGCCGGCCGAATCTGCCAAACTTCTCGTTTTTTCACAATCAGATTCATCGATTCAGGATTATCATTTTTATGATTTACCAAATTTACTTTCTTCAAATGATGTTTTGATTTGTAATAATACCAAAGTTTTTAAGGCAAGAATTCCACTAAATCAAACTAAAATAATTAGAAAAAGCTGAGAGATTCGTTATGTGGATTGAGAAATCTTTGTATACCAATTGCTTCATGATGGTAGATTAGAATGCTTAGTTTCCGATGATAAGAATTTTAAACCATGAGCTGAAGTTTTTCTCGATGAGGAGAAGTGAATTTCACTCACGAGTGACGAATATGCAGAAGATTGAATTATCTTTTCAGTGAAATGAATCTGAATTTTTGATTTTTTGGAAAATTATGGTCAGATGCCACTTCCACCATATATTCATTATGAAAAGGAGAAAGAGAAACGATATCAGACGACTTTTGCTCAAGATTTAGGTTCTGCTGCCGCTCCTACTGCCTCACTCCATTTTTCTCAGAAATTACTTTCAGATTTACATTCAAAATGAGTGGAAATAAATTTCACGACATTACATGTTGGACTTGGAACTTTCAAGCCAGTTTATGAGCAGGATATTAGAAAACATAAAATTCATAGAGAATCGATTATTATTGAAAATTCGCTTTTTCAGCAGATTTATGAGCGAAAAAATGGAAAGAAAAATCTGATAGCAGTATGAACGACAATTGTCAGACTCCTAGAAACCTTGCCATATTTACGAGCATCTTTATCTTCCAGTGAAAGAAAATCTATACTTTCAAATGAAAAAGCTTTCCATTTTCGAGAATCCATCGCTTCCGATATCCAGCCATCCGACTATGAGAAATACGTTCACGATGTTTCACTTCAAACAAATCGTATCGTGTGTGAAACTCAGCTTTTTATTTTCCCTGGATGGAGATTTCGTATAATTGATGAAATGATTACAAACTTTCATCTGCCAAAATCTTCACTTTTGATGCTTATTTCTGCATTAGTGTGAAGAAAGAACGCTCTAAATTCTTATGAACATGCAAAGAAAAATTGATATAAATTCTATAGTTTTGGAGATGGTATGTGGATCAGAAAATAATACCACATAATGTTTTATAAAAAACGCAACAGTATTTAAAAAAATTGTTGTAAATAGCTTCAGTTTTTTTGCTTTTTTTTGGAAATTGAATATAATAAGTACGTGTTTTATATCACAGCAGAGATGGGCGATTTTGGAATATTCTTACTTAGCTTAATATGTGCATGAGGTTTGATGGGAATCTGACGGTTTTTCCGAAGATTTTTTATTGTACGTAGAATTAAAACACACAGATATGGTCAAAGTAAAAAAATCAGATTTTTGCAAGTTCGTGTACCCAAAAATGCAGTAGCAAGGAGTGCAGATATCGAGGCAAGTGATCATGTTTCTACAATGAAAGATAATATCGCTCTTATGAATCAAGTTTATAAAAATTTTTATGCAATCTCTGATTCAAAGTTATTAAAAAAGAAACTTTGAGATAATTATATTTCCATGGAAATTGTAGTGGAACATGAAGTTATCAAATTTTTTGTATGAGTGCCAGAAGACCATGTTCTAACGATGCAAAAAATGATTGCATCATTTTATCCGTGAGCATTAGTAGAGATTGTTTCCCAGCCAAAACTTCTCGAAGCATGAAAATTTATGGCAGGGGGGGAATTTACCCTTACAAAAGAAAGTGTTTATCCGATTAAAACATATGAAAGCTTTGAAGCAGACCCGATGGATAGTTTGTTATCTGCTTTTTCTCAGGTATGAAAACAAGAAAAAGTCTGTTTTCAAATTCTAGCCGAACCACTATCTGAAAAATGGTTAAAGAAAATGAGAAAACAATGAGAAAAGATTAAAAAGAACGAAAAAATGTGATTCGCTAAATTTATGCATGATTTATTTACTAGTGAAAAGAAAAGAGAGCAGGAAAAAGATAAAGAAAACAAACATAATTTTTCTCAGCAACAGCTTTCAGACTTTGATAAAAAGATGGATGATGAGCTATTCAAAGTAAAAATAAAAGCTATAGCTACATCCACAGAAAGGAATAGACCAAAAAGAATGTTGGATGATTTGAGCAGACTTTGCAATCAATACAATTATTTAGGTCTTAATGCTTTAAAATTTGAAAAAGTTAAAGATAAAGATTTGGATTTGTTTGCTAGAAATTTTGTTTGAAGAATCTTTTATACACAGAAAGATTTTTTAAATAAAATTATTCACCCAGCTAAAAACAATGTTTTGAATATTAAAGAGCTTTCATCATTGATTCATTTTCCACATGGAAGATTTAATCAGAATCCTAGAATTGCTCGACAGAAATTTAAAATTGTTCCAGCTCCAGATGATATCCCATGAGATTGAATTTTGGTTTGATATAATAATTATGGATGAGTACAAAGAGAACTTAGAGTAACAGATGAAGACAGATTTAGACATATCTATATTCTGTGACAAACTGGTACATGAAAATCAACTTTAATGCTTTCACAGGCAATTGATGATATGGATCATTGAAGATGATTCTGTTTTATTGATCCACATGGAGATGCTGTTGAGTTCTTGTTGAAACACTTTCCAAAGGAAAGAATTGATGATTTGATTTATTTTGATCTTTGAAATACTGCATATCCAATTTGATTAAACCCATTAGAAGTTTCTCCCGACGATCCAGACGAACAAGATGTAGTAACAAACGATCTCGTAGAAATGTTTATTCAAATGTATGGTCCTGAAATATTTGGGCCGAGAATTCAAGATTATTTCCGTAATGCATGTTTCCTATTAATGGATCAGCCAGAATGATGAACGATTGTGGATATTATGAGGCTTTTTACAGATGATGCATTTGCAGAAGCAAAAATTAGAAATATTAAAAATCCAGTGGTTGCAGCTTGGTGGAATAAAACGTATAAAAAAATGTGAGATAGAGAAAAAGCAGAAATTATACCATTTATTCAGGCCAAATTTTGACCATTTACAACTGGTATATATGTCAGAAATATTATCTGACAACCAAAGTCTGCATTCAAAATGTACGATGCTATGCAGGAAAATAAAATTATTCTTATGAATTTAGCGAAATGAATCGCAGGAGAAGAAACTTCTAAATTAATTTGAAAAATCATTTCTATGCAGGTTAAACTTTCAGCCTTAAAAAGGGCTAAAATTCCAGAGTCCGAAAGAAGACCATTTTATTTATATGTGGATGAGTTTCAAAATTATGTTTCTCAATCTTTTGAGTCAATTCTTTCAGAAGCCAGAAAATATAGGTTATGACTATGTGTAGCACACCAGTATGTTGATCAATTAAAGCAAGAAGGATTATGATGAAATATGGATCTTTCAAAAACAATATTCGGTAACATAGGTACAATGTTTGTGTTTAAAGTCTGAGCCCCAGATGCAGAATTCTTAGCTAAGGAATTTGAGCCAGAGTTTACTCAGACTGATTTAACAAGTACGGAAAAATTCATGTGAGCTTGTAAAATATCAATTCATAATCAACAATCACGTCCCATGACATTTAAAGCAAAAGTTCCATATTCTATTCCTCCCAAGAACTCTCCAGAAAAAGTACAAATTATTAAAGAAATATCATCTTTAAAATGGTGAAGTAAGAGAGAAATTGTAGATAAGGAAATTTATTTCAGAGTTGGAGTGTAATCATTTATGGATATTTTATAGAAGAGATTAATCCTTTCTAAAAGGGAATGTCTATGATTCTTGGAAGGAGAAATTCAAAAAGAATATAATATTTAATATGATTAATGACTTAATATGATGAAAATAAAAACTACATCAAATAAATTATGATTATTTGTTGCATGTATGTTGGGGATGGTTTTTGCTATAGTTTGAGTAACGGCTCTTTATAAAGGAATTTATTATGGAACCGTGATATGGCCAATAGTTTACGATGGATTTCAATCTTGAGAATTAGAATGACCATTGCCAATTCTGATAATTTGATTTCCGCTGTTAATGTTTGTATTGTTCGTTTTTGTGTTTCTTGGAACTTGATTGTCGGTACTTATTGTGTGTATAAAATGATGGATTAATTTATTTAAAAGACAAAATATAAAAAGGAATAAAGAATGAATGAGAAAAATAGATGCAAAAGTTATCTCATTTAAATTGTGTTGAGAGGTAAATAAAAATGGACAACATACATCATCTATTTACTATTTTACAGCTTCTGATTGATCAGAAAAATATGATAGTGAAGAATTTAATGCTATAGTTACGTGACGATGCTGAGATATAAGAGAAACTCTCGAGCTAATGAAAATTCATTATAGTCCTCAGAATAAGGAAAACACAATTAAAGCCTTGAATGAAAGGTTACAAATAATAGAAATTGGATTGCAAGAAACTAGTTGAATAAAAGAGACTCTCCTTAGGTGAGCCTATGCAGCTACACAACAAGTGAAAGAAAATATAGAAAGCGGAATGGTTTCATATATGGAGTTTAAATGACATAAGCTATTTATTGGGGACAAAGTGGAAGTATATATAGATCCAAATAACCCTAAAAAATATTGGATAGATACAAATTTTTTATATTCTTAATATGTTCAATAATAAATATTGCTAAATCGTCCTTGAATTTAGGGGACGTTTTTTTAATTTATTAGGTATTTAATAGTAGAAAATTAATGCTAGAAAATCAAACAATAATTACAATTGATGAAAATAGTTCAAACCAACGTTTTGATCGTTTTTTACGTAAATATTGCAAAAATTACCCAACTGTAAAATTGACCGATATTTATTCTGCTATTCGTAAGTGAGAGATTACTATAAATTCCAGAAAATCCAAAGAAGAGTATCGTCTCCAAGTTTGAGATCAAATTTCTTTTCCTGCTGATTTATTTGGGAAAAAAGAACAAGTTCAGTGAATCTCTTTCAAGCAAAAACAGATGAAAAAACTGACTAAAGAGGAGATTCTTTCACGAATTTTGTACGAAGATGCTGAATGGGTGGCTTTTAATAAACCTGCATGAGTGGTTGCTCATGAGAGTAATAAACATCGAAAAGATTTGTCGATGAATGATTATCTTGCTTGCTATACCAAAGAATATGAAAGCTTAACTTTTAAGCCGGCATTTGGATATAGATTAGATAAAGATACTTCGTGAGTGCTTATAGCAGCCAAAACGTATGAAGCTTTACAATATTTCAATCAGATTATTCGTGATCGTGAAATAAACAAAGAATACCTTACAATTGTAGTTTGAAAAACTCCTGAACATTTAATCATAAATAAACCACTCGAAAAAAGTTATAATGCACATTTTGATCGTGCGCAAATGAATATAGCAAAATTCTGATGACAAGAATCCAAGACTGAAATATACACAGTGAAAACTTTTTTTCATCATGATTTAGGTCAGCTTTCCTTACTTCGTGTAAAACTTTATACAGGTAGAATGCACCAAATTCGCATTCATGTTGCTAGTGAATGATATCCAGTAGTGGGGGACTTGATTTATTGAAATTCTGCTGTAAATAGAAAATGTAACAAACTCTTGCATATTCAAAGACAATTACTACACTGTTACAGATATAGTTTTTCTGATAGAAATGAAAAACTGATAAAAGTTTGTGCTCCAATGCCAGAAGATTTTCAACTAGTTCTTTGAGCTCAGATGAAACAGGTTTCCAGTCTATTAGAGAAAGAATAAAAGATTTTATTTCTTACAAAAACAAACATGAAAACTTTTCTTTGGACAACTTTGTTCTGGATTGTTGTAGCTATCGCTGGTGTTCTTTGTCTAGGTTTTGGAAATTTAGGAACTCAGGTTTTAGATAATGAATGGTTGGCTTCGGTCATGCCAGAGAATCTTCAGACTAAGGTTTGTGACCCAGTTATTGCAACTGCTATGGAAACTGTTGATTGGTGCGAAAAAGCTCAAGAAGCAGAATGTAGTTTAGTGACTTCAGTGGAAACTTGAGATTTACAATGAATTCAAGATGCTATAAACGATTTAGTGACAAAACAAACATTAATGCAAAGTGAAATCAAGGATGCATTTGCTTCACTTGAAAGGAGAATGTGATGATTAAACGGGGACATGGTTCCAGCTGAAAACTCATTGGAACAACAATTGATACAGCAAAGAGAACAACAGAAAAAAGAATTACAAGCTCAAATAGAAGCATTACAAGCTCAAATGGCAAGTTTATAGTATAGATTTGGTTATATAAAATAAGGAGTCGAAAGACTCCTTTTTTAAGATTTAAAATTATCTTTGTTATCCAATTTTTAAACTACCATTGCTAGATTCAAAAAGCTCCTTCTCAAAATCAGAAAGTAATCATTGATTTATAGTCAGATTTTTTTTTGTTTTTTCATCGCATATTTCTCCAATTAATTTTACGTCATATTTTTCCATTAAATGAGCAACTAAAGAAGTCTGACTATATTCATGAACTAGTTCAAAATTCTTCAAAATTTCTTTTTCTATAATATTACAATTTAAAATTGCATCCTTTGTAGCTTGTGTATAAGCTTGAATTAATCATCCAACTCATAATAAAGTTCAACCAAAATATCTGACAACAATAGCCAAAACATTCAAAAGTTTTTCTCACTCTAACACATTTAAAATTGGTTTTCATGCGGTATTTGTTGGTTCTCAATCGTCATTAGCTTTCGTAGTTTTCGGATCTATCAAAATATTTCCAAACAAGTCTTCATGAACTTGGATTCATAGTCTCCAAGCAGAACAGTGGTGAGTCGCAGAAAAATGCTCTTTTTTGATTCACTCTAATAAAGTTTCGGCATTTTCTTTATCTTCACATGGGAAAATATATGTTAAAAATCTAGATCATTTAATTTTTGGAATTTCATGTTGAAAATCGGTTTCTATTGTGCGATAGGTTAATTTAGGCATTTTAAAATACAATATAAATAATTATTTTCTTCAAAAATCAGCAGGGATTTCTCACCACTCTTCCGTATTTCGTTTTAAAATTTTGTTTTTAATTCAGTTCTCTTTCAGCCAAATTTCTGCATTTTCAACTGCTTTAAAAAGTTCTCCAAAATCAAAATTTCAATCTTTTATTTTCAACTGTGTTTTACATTTTCACTGATTTACTCGAGATATTGCAATTCTAGAATCACTATAAATCACTTTATCTTTTTTATTCTGTAAATATTTTAATCAATGAACAATGGCGAGAAATTCTCAAACATTGTTCGTTCAAATAGCGAATTTTTCATGGAAAATTTCATCTCATGTTTGCAAATCGATTCATCTATATTCCATTTCTCATGGATTCCCAGAACAAGCCGCATCAACAGCTATACTTTTAGCAAAAAACGGAATATCTTCATTTTTCACTTTTTCTCTTTTTGTTACACCTTTGACTTCATAATAGTTTTTCCATCACTCTTGAAACGCAATTTCAGCATCTTTTTTGTTTTCAAAACTTTTATATTTAGCATCTGAAAATCAATTCACGTTTTCTTTGCACTCATCTCGTGAATCAAAAATTCAGATTTTTTTTCATTTTCGAACTACATAAAACTTTTTCTCGTTTTTTCACATTTTCTGACAACTTAATAAATCTGATTTCAATATAGGATTTGTGGCTTTTTATGCAAGGAATTTTTAATTAATTATATAATTTAAAAATATCATTAAAAGGCAAGAGAAAAAGATAAGGGAAACATGTTTTTCTAGCAGATTTTTTGACTTTTTGAAATATTTTGAATATAATTAGAGGTGAATTATATTTATTATGTATTTATTATATTCATGAAAAAATTTGTAAGACCACTAATCTCATTAACTATAGTAGTTATTGCAGGTTTTGCATCTTTAGTTTTGGCTCAAGTAATATCCTCCAGAAATTCTACACATAATAAAGTACCGGATTATTACTATGCAAACTATAAATTTAATGATGATTGGGAGGGTATTTTGGATTGGTTTACAAAAGCTAAAGCAAAATATAGTATTGGTCAAGATTTTTCAAGTTCAGAATTCGCTGAACTATCAAGGCATTTTGACAGAGTTTTCCCGTATTTAACAAAGGATTATTCAACAGTTTATGAAAAATGTTCCATATTAGCAAAAAGTTTAGCTAATAATTATTCATACATAAACATGGAAGCTTTAATGTGAAATTCATGTTATAATTCCCTTACACAAGCTATTAATAGAATAAACTCTTCATATACAGTGCAGCCATCAGTAACTTCAAATCCAGCAGGATGAATGGCTCCATTGACTGTGACATTTGATGCTAGAAATAGTTCTGATCCATCTCAAGAGACAATCCCTGAGAATAATTTCTACCGGTATTATAGAGACGAAAAATGAGTAGATACTCCCATTTGAGAAAAACAGGTTTTAAGTTATACATTTAAAGAAGCAGGAAAATTTATAGTACATCTTGTGGTACGTAGCTCAAATGTAGATAAATGAATTTTGGATTGAGAAAGAAATTTAACCATTAATGTAACACCAAAAGCAGCAGATATAGTAGTCTATGCAAATACAAGGAGAATGGTATCAACAACTCCATTAAAAATCTGAATTTCCGAATGAGAAAAATGAGTTGTTTTTGATTGATCATTGACACAACCAAGATGATGAAGAAAAATTCTAAAACATAGATGGACAATTACAAATTCTTCTGCTGGATTTTCATATGATTCCAAAAATATAGACGGAACGCCAAGTTATATAAATGTTCCACTTAATGGAAATTGATTATTTAAAGTAACTCTTACAACCGTAGATAATGAAAATAATACGGTATCAGAAAGTTTTGATCTATATATGTCAGATCCAGTTACTGTAATAAGACAAACTCCAGAGAGTTGAACAACTTCCACTATCTTTAACTTTGACGGAAGTGCATCTTATTCACTAACAAGTAGGTTAAATACTTATATTTGGGAAGTTTTTGATTGAAATTGAGATTCTAACAACGGAAATAAAGTAATGATGGTACAAGGAAAGGAAATGAGATTAAACGAAAATAGGAAATTAAAGCCAGGGAATTATCTAGTTAGACTTACAGTTACAGATGTAGCTTGAAATCAAAACGTTGAGACAAAATACCTAAATCTCGAATCAACAACTCCGACTCCTCAATTTACGGTTACTCCAACTAGTAAACGAACAAATCCATCTGAATTTACACTGGATGCAAGCAATACATCCGATATAGACGTAGATAATTGAGTAGATTCACTAGAATATTCACGAAGTTTCTCCACATCAAATGATAATGTTGAGATACTTTCTACGAAAAATAACAATCAAAGAATAGTTGTCAGATTTGACGAAAAAGGGAAACATACAATAAATCTTACTGTAACAGATCAATATTGAAAATCTGCAACAATTTCTAAGGACATAGATGTAAATTCAACGCTTAGACCAGAGCTTAAACTAATACCATGACCTATTACATGGCAACAAATGCTACAGTTCAAATCAAGTGTTAATAGGGAAGTATGGAATTATTCACGAGATTTTTGAGATGGAACTGTCCCTTTAGAAAGCAAGATTGCAACAGAAACAGAGCATAAATACAGCAAAAAATGAATTTATGCAGTTAGATTAACAGTCACAGATCAAGATGAAGATACCAATACTGTATTAGAAAAAGCTTTTATATGAGAAATTAATCATCCAATTGTAGCATATCAAGTTACAAATAATGAATGATTTCAGATTCAATCAACAGAGTTATGTACAGTCAAAAATGAATCATGAGTTTCTAACGACGAGATGGCATATCCAGTTGATAGATATTCTAAAGTTACTATCAATCCATCGACTTCCGTGAATACAAAATGAACATCAAATTGATTGGAATATGTTTTTGAAAAGGAATCAGTAGCATGAGTAGAAAAAGCACAAATCACCAGTCAACTCACAACAAGTTTTAATGAAACGGGGTGTCATTATGTGGACCTTACTGTAAAAGATTCTAATGTATGAAAGCAAGATAAAACCAGAATATGGTTTTATGTGAAAAATGCACTACCTACAATTGGGAATGTAACAGTTAGTTACCCACAAGCATCGGATAATTATAATTCAAATCCATTCGCATCTGATACTAATTCAACTCAGCCAATATTCGGGTGTTCAGGAACAAGTAATATCACTGTAAGAGTAGCAGCGGAGGATATAAGTGATTCAGATTGAAATGTTTCTAGATTAAGATTTTATTATTATAACACAGATGATCCAAGTAGAATACTAGAATATAAAGAATCATGGTATGAGGTTCCATACGTTTATTTTGTTATACCTAAAAGAGCAGGAGAGTACAAATTTGGAGTTATGGTATATGATAATGATGAGTGAATGGTAGATAGTAACGAGTATTTGGCAAGCAACCCATCTTTATACATACCAGCAGTATGTGAAGATACTAATGTCCCAATAGTAACATTAAGAGTTGATCATAATAATATCCAAGTTTGAGATGAAATAACATATAGTATAGTATCAAAAATATCAACGGAAAATGATGATTTTAAAACAGACAGAACATTTTATTATGATTTTACATGAGATGGAATACGGGATTTAGTTACAAAAAAAGATTCTGTTACTCATACATTTACAGAAGCATATGAAGATTGATTCACGCCTAGAGCCGGAGTAGAATACAGATGAAAATTATGACAAGCAAGATGAGCAACTATTTTTGTAAAAAATGGTATAAGACCAGCTCTTTTGTATAATGCTATCTGAAATGTCGTGATTTTCAGAGATTTAAGTGTGTGAATAATGCAAAGAAGAGAGATATGTTTCGAAAAGTCAGAATGTGAAGCATGAAACGTAAAATTTAGAAGAACCCATATTTCTCCAATAAAGCCAGAAGAGATGACATGAGGTACTAGCACTCCAATTACAGAACATGATTGTTTTATACAGAAATATGATGAATACTGAGCACATAATGTATCTATATACCTAAAAAACAGGTATTGAATTGAGGTGACTACCTGATTTATAGTAAAAACTTCAGCTAACTCAGAGAATTGAAGAATTGCACCTTGAGTAAATATAATCACAATTCCAGAAACAACATTTAACAACACAAATCCAGAAATATTTTTAAACAAAGCGATGAATAATATCGTTGTTATGTATATAAACAATGAAAATGGAGGAACTTGTTATGTAGATAAAGATATTGAATTTGATACTGATCATGACGGAAAGTCAGATAATGATGTCGACTTGGAGTGTAATAAATTAGCTAAGATAGAATATGATCCTAATTATGAAAGTACTGTGTGAAGAATATATTTTACAAATAATGGTAAATTAACTTTTAAAAATTTTTATGTCACATTTGAAGGGATTATTATGGAACTCGATGAAGAAAAGAAAGAAATTTATGATGATATTACGCAATTGTTTAATGGGATTGAAGATATATCGTTAGAAAATACAAATCTTAAAAAATCATTGGATAAATTACGTAAAAATCTTACTAATAGATCTGAAGTTACTTCACTAGTTATGACTATCAATGATCAGATAAATGAATGATGAATAAAAATGGATCAATATCAGAAAGAACTACTAGAATCAATTCTTTCACGCTTGTCTAATGAAGACACGATTGTTTTTGTATGAATAAGTGAATATGAAAAGTATAAGAAAGAAATTCTTGCAATAATACCAGATTCTCAATGAACGCTAAAATCCACTGTAGAAAAAAAATTCGGAAAATTTGAAGAAAATGTAAGTTGATCAAAAGAAGACATGGCAAAAGAATTGGAATCAATACGGGAACTCATAATTAAGGACGGTAAGAAAAATAAATGGATAAATGATGATGAAGGGCTTATTAATCAACGGTTTTGTAATGTGTTTGACTATTTTGACGTTTTAATATATACAAAAAAATGTGAAACTAGCTCTCAAATTGTGGATAATTATGATAAATCTCAACAATCAGATGCTCCTGAAAAATCAGAAAAGAAATGATTTCCTTTACGATTAAAAATAATATTAATAATTTTACTATGATGACTATTAGTTATGTGATGAGTTATAGCATTCTTTTCGATAAAGGCTAGATTAAACAGTTCATCTGAAAATGATGAGGATGAATGATAAATATTAAATATAAGAAATAAATATTTATTAAATAAATAAGTTCTTGAAAAAAGATTTGATTTTTTATTTGATATTGTTACATACAAAAATGAAGCCATAGTAATGGCATTTTATATTCTGATTTCTTATAATAATGGGAATGGATTTGAACAAGGTTATGCTTATTTGAAGAGCAACTAATAACCTACAAGTTAAGACAATTGAAACAACATGAACTCCTGTTGTAAATTTTACTGTAGCAACCAACAGAAAGTACACTAACAAAGAGTGAAACACAATGGAGGATGCAGAGTACCACAGATGTGTTGCTTATGGAAAGTGAGCTGAAGTATTAGGAAAGTACTTAGTGAAAGGTAAAAGAATTTATGTAGAAGGTAGACTTAGAACTAGGAAATGGCAAGACAGCGAAGGTGCAGATAAGTTCTCTACAGAAATAATAGTTGATAGCTTCATTTTTCTTGATTCAAAAGGAGAGTGATCTGAAGAAGATAGTTTTTGAGTAGAAAACAGTGAACCAGAGCCAGCAGGAATGGATGAGGAAATGCCATTCTAAAGTATAAATATTATATAAAGGCTGAGTGTAAAATAAGAATTTAGATTTTTTGTTGCACTCAGTTTTTTTATTTTTTCAACTTGTTTTTTTAGATAATTCTCATATACTTACAAAAATAAGCGAAGTTTTTTGCTTAATCAATTTATAATTTAATTATAAAATATAACAAATATGTCATCTTTTCGAAAAAAACACGCAAAATTTTGGGCTGAAGTTTTTGATTTGTTAGTGTTTTTAATTTTAGTATTTTGAATTGTTTTGTTTGTCAGGTTATATATAGCGACACCATATTCTGTAATTTGATCTAGTATGGTCCCAAGTTTTTATCAAAAAGATCGAATCATAGTTGAAAAATTTACTCAACGTTTTAGTACTTTTGAAAGAGGTGATGTAATAGTATTTGTTGCTCCATGAAAGACTTCTCCGTATATTAAAAGAATTATATGACTGCCAGGAGAGACAGTATTGTTCCAAGATGGAGACGTATATATTTGTTCAGATAATATACCATCATGATCCGCAATACAAGATTCTAAATGAAATAATTGTGAAAAATTGCCAGAACCTTATTTGCCAGATTGATTGAAAACTAATGCAACATGCGGGAAATCAGAATTTAAAGTTGAGTGATGATATTTTGTGATGTGAGATAATAGATGAAGAACAACAGATTCATTATGTTGTTTCTGAATAGAGTGTTATGAATGAGCAAACTATATAGTAAGGGACAAAGATTTGATAGGTAAAGTATTTGTTAGATTATATCCAAATTTTGCAAAATTTTAAACAGATATTTAAATAAATGAAAGGATTTTTATTAAATAGTTTTTCAGTTTTTTATTTTCTTGAAATTATAAAAAGTTTATATATATTGAATGTGGACTAAGTAGTACGAGATCGGGTATTGTATCAAATTTCCCACTCTGCTCCAGGGAGCCGGTATCATCTTTCCTAGAAAGATGCGAGCTACCCACTTTAACGACCTAGGGGGAGAGATCTATTCGATTACGGCTATTTGGTTCTTTTTTTGACTCACGAATCCTATTATGAAAAAAATAAATGAATCATTCACATGTATTAATTGCAAAAAAGAGATTCCATTAGCATCTAAAACATGTAGGAATCATTGTCCTTATTGCTTTGCATCTTTACATGTAGATTGAGACACTCCATGAGATAGATCATCTACGTGTAAATGAATAATGTATCCAACAGAATATCAATTAAAAAACTCAGATTATAAAATCCTTTTTATTTGTTCAAAATGTGGGAAGAAACATCGAAATAAGAGGGCAGATGATGATGAGATTACAAAATTGCCAGAATTGATTAAATCTTATGAAAAATATTTCTACTAGTTATTATTTTTGTCCAAAATATACAAAATCTTATCCAAAGCATCACTATTAGTTGATCTTGGTGCATTTTTACGAGTATTTTCGTAATAATCTTGTTCGTTTTTTATCTGTTTTTTTATCCATTCAATTTTTTCTTTTGAATAAGTACTTCGAGAAGGAGATCCATTTACTCGGTCAATAAATGAAGTATCTCGCGTTTTACATGTAGATTCTGTATAAGTTCACATCAATTCTCACATTGAGCATAGGCGAATTTGAGCTTCGCATGGAGCATCACTAAATCAATTTGCATGTTTAAATGCTTGTATAAATTGTCAATGTTTTACTTTTTCTCATCGTGGAGCTGTACAATCGGGATATGGCCTACTCGTCTGTTCTATTCATTGACCTTCAGCCCTGACGTTATCAGTTTCTCTATAATCTGTGTATATGTTATTAGGCCTCTCAAAAACAAAATCTCATCAGATTTCATTGCTTTTTACAGTGACAGATCCATCAGAATTTTGCCTAGTACTTCATTTAAATCTGTTATCAGTAGTTTCAGTTGTATTAAGTGAGTTCCGTTGTTCATAAGTATAATTTTTCCTAATTGAACATCACTGTTGTGTATAAGTTCAAGACAGCCTTCATTTCCAACAAAATCTTCTCTCTATATTACAAATATCTGGGGCATTATCTATTTGTTTATAGGCTAATACACTATCACCATGTTTAATTTTATATCACCAAGGAGTCATACAACTTGCATAAGTATTAATGACCGTAATTCCAGAAGAGTTAGAATTTTTGTTGTTTAAATAGTTATTTCAGCTTGTGCCGAAATTATTACTATATGTAACGGTCTTATCATTATAATCAAAAAATAAGTCATTTCGAGGAGTTAATACCGGTAAAATTCGATTTTTTTCAATAGAAGTGAATGATTTGGCGATGAGTAGGCCATCATCTTCAATATTATCTCTTTCTTCACCATAACTTCATGTAATAGTAGTATCAACACTAATAGTATCAATTTTATTATTTTCAAGATGCTCACTTCTTTCATCATTTGCTTTAATATCAGTTTTGTCAATGTGAGTATCAATTCTTTCAATAACCAAAGATGAATTATTGCCAGATAAAATTTCTCTTACTGTATATAGATTTTCAGTATCGATATTTTCAGTATTTCATACAGAGATTACTAAAGTTCCAGAATCCTTAGAATTTTGTTCGACTCATAAGTCAGATATAATTTCGCTGATAGAAATCTGATTATCTTTTATCTGTCCAGTATTTTGGTTTACAATTTCTTCATTAAGCGACTCTCATTCTTGAGAGTTGACAAAATCGCCCAGAGAAACAGAATCAGTAAATTCTTTTTCTTCTCATTTTAAATTATCAGGTATTTCATCATCAAAAAGGTAATCCCAAGTACTAGGAGCTCAATGGACATGATCATTCATTAGATATTCATTTCATTCATAATCATGAAAAATATAAATCATTGTGCTTTTATTTGTTGTAGTGGCTTCATCTTTTACTGTATTTGTTGGATGGATATTGAACGCAATAATGCAGCAACAAATCAGAATTACAAAATCTATATAATGCCTAAATCTCATTCAGATTAAAATTTTTTCTTTTTTCTTTTTTATTCTCAATTTATTCATAAATTTTTTTAGCGAGAAATAAAATACAATCTCTGCATAATTATAATCACAAACATTAAAAAATGCAAATTTTTATCGATAATTTTCTCTTGAAATTATTATGATAAAATCCTACAATGAAGTTATATTTATGTATTAAATAATTGTAATGAAACTATTCTCTCGAAAAATCAGATTAAGCTGTATTATATATGCGTTATTCAGTGCATTTTTTTTATGTTTAATGTTATGAAATTTTTCATCTGCATATCAGGAAATTTTGATAGAAAATCGTGGATGACATCCAATCAGAGTAATCAAAGTTGTGCTAGATTGAGAGCACTTTGTAGTTTCATCTGTGGCAAAGGAATGATGAGAGACAATACAGTCTCTTACAAAAAAAGTTTGATGAATATCTTCTATAAATTGAGCATTTTTCTGTCCAAAAGATTATTCAAATTGTGATACAACATTTAGTTATTATGAAAGAATATTTAAATGAGATGGTGCTAGTTATAGTAAATTTTGGCCAGACACAAGTATTAGATGAATATTCGGATTTACAATAGATGGAAGTCCATTATTTGTTCAAAACAAAATCAGCGATGGAGATGTATGATTAGTTAGTAATATAAACTCTGACCGTATACGAGATTTATATTTTTGAATCTCAAATTTCCCTGTACTATTGATAGAATGAGATGATGTAACAGCATGAGCTTCAGCTTATATTGATAGTAAATTGACATGAAAAGGAAACAGAAATTTCATCTGTTCTACCAAGGATGGAAAAACGATATATATGTGATATATTTGAACCATAGGTGTATGGGATATGGCAAAATACTTAAAGGAACAATTCTGATGCTATAATGCATTATTCCTTGATGCTGGAGCTAGTTCAGCCATGGTCTATTCTGGTAAAGTATTATCACAGTGATCTAGAAAATTAATTACAGACGCTTTTGTAGTTGTAGATAGAGATGCGTATTTAGCATTAGAATGAACACCAAGTGAAACATATACTCCTTATGAACCAGATTATGAGATGTCCGATTCAGATCGAAAACAAGTTGAGAAAACAAACAAAGTAATTGATGCTATTTATGCGAAGTATGGGAAATCAAAATATCAAACTAAATTGATTTCGATATTTAGGAATTTTGTAAGTAAAAATACTACATCAGCAAAGAAAAAGGCAATCTATAACAAAGTTTTAATACATTTATTCACAATAGGAGATTTATAAAAAATCCTGAATTGCTCAATTCATTCAGGATTTAATGAGAAAATCTTTTAGTTATTTAGAAGTTTTCTTCACCTTTTTCTCCGTAGTTTTTTTAGGAGTTACATTTGGCTTTCCTCAAAACTCTTTTTTACAATAATGAATCAAATCTTTTAGTGGACGATCAAAGAATCACGAAACAAATAATAATCAAAGAATAAGCAAGACAATTCATCCCAAGAAAAGTCTTAAAGCATAAAGAGCTCGAATCAATAAAATAATACCTACAACCATAGTAATTTTTTCTTCAGTTGTAGATCTAGTCCATCGATTTCAGATGTCCTCAGCGGTGTCTTTTACATCATCAGCAACTCTATCAAATTCAGCAGAAACTTTTTTCATGTTTTTGTCGAAAGAAGATTTTGGCATTGTTTATGTTTATGAAAAAGTAAAACTAATTTCATAGTAGAAATTTATATCAGGTAGTCAAGAGAAAATAATTATATAATTATAAAACATTTATCCTAATATTCCTCATTTTTCAAGTTCTGATACTTTTGAAATATCTAGTCATTCCTTAATTTCAATTCTTTGCTTTCATTTCTCTTGTTTAGATTTAGCTATAACGATTTCAGTTGGATCTATTTTTGTATAATTCGATTGGAATTTTTTTGGTACATCCAAAAAATTATCCTTAATTTTTTTAGCAATAAAAGCTGGCAAATTTAATTCTGAAACATTAAAAAATGCAATCACCATAAAAATTAAAAAAATAATTATAGCAAGAACGACTCAAACTCATTTTGCGCCAGAATTACTAAATGCGGAGAAGGCTCATAAAGCAAAAACAGTTCCAATAGCTAACACAATTAATTGTACAAAACTAATAGAAAATCACATAATAGAAAAAGCCACTCATGCAAAGAATCATTTTTTTATATGTTGCGGAAACATAATTTTCATCGACATTCTATGTAGGAATTAAAGATCCCTACACCAATTATATTTATTTTTAAAAATTACGCAAATTTTTCAAAGGATTTTTAAGCTCATTCTGGCAGTTTAGTGGCCTTGGCAGACAATGATATTTTAAATTTTACTTTACTAGAGATTATAATAAATATAATTCAATTTATAAACATCCAGAAAGGAATATGATTTATAAAGCTAGTCAAAAATCAGAATGTACTCGAAAGGCTTCTTTCCAAATCTCATAGAACTTGAATTCAATTAGCCCTAAGTGCTATATAAGGACCTATAATAAAGCTTAAAACAGTAATAGGAACAAGTATGATAAAATATAATTTTTCAGTAGAGCTATTAGAACCGAAAGAAACTTGGATTCTTCAACCGATATAAATTAACCAAATCAATCATATAAATAACAACAAGACAAAAGTTAATTGTCACGAAGATAAAAAACTAGCATATTTTGAATAAGAAATTCAGATGAAAACAGAATCAGGTGTCTGCATGAGCCGATTAACTCATTGTTGGATCAGATTTCCAAAAGCGTAACATGTGATTCATGCTAAATAATTTCAAATAATTATTTTTGCCATTTTATCGATTCACATCAGGACAGCCCAAAAAGTTATGGCAATATATCAAGCAACAATTATATATCAAATCCAATCCATAATACTTCTATAGAAATAAAATATTGATTTATTATTTCCATTTTGTACTATAATTTTTGTTAAATGATATGCAATATTAGTTTTATGTATCGATAAAATTTATATAAAAAATCGAAATCTGTTCTATTTTTAATTAGATAAACATCCCTAAAATAATAATCAAATTTTATTAACATTTTCCAGGATTATGTATAGGTTAAAAATAAAAAAGAATGCATTTACATTAGCCGAAACAATCATAGTTTGTACAATATTTGCAATTATGGTTGTTTGAATTATTCTCTGAATAAATAGAGCTTTTTTATTTATGAACAATACAAGAGTCTTGGTTAGAGCCACAAATTTTGCTAGAGAGTGAGTAGAAATGGTTTATAATATTAGAGATACTAATTGGAGAAAATATTCTGGAGAAAAAGATAAACATCGATTGGATGCCTGAACAGGTACAAGTTTGCTAACGTGATGAATATACATTATCAAAGAGTGAATAACGTGAGCAAGTAATGATTCATATGTATATGCAGAGTATTTAACATGAAATGAATTTTTTTATGACGATATGGACGTCTTTTTTGACGAGGACAATAGAAATACAAGAGAAAAAAGTAAAATCGCATTCCCATGAATATATTCATATTATTCTGGAGGGACGATAGCTACATGAAATTTGGAAGATCTATTAGGATGATCCGGGATAGAATTTTATAGGATTCTACGTGTATATTGAGTTTACAAAAAAAATAAGTCGCCAAATCCATGACCTAATGATTTTGCAGGAGAGAGTGAATGGAGAGACTGAACTCCTGCAGAACTACGTTTTTGTGTAAAGGTATTCTACGAATTTAATGGATGACATCATGCATCAGAACTTTGTAGCATAATGACGAATTTTATGAAATAAAAAATTAAATTGAAATGCAGATTACGGGGATACAGCAGACCACATTAGTTGATTATCCATGAAAAGTAGCAAGTATAGTTTTTACAGCAGGATGCCAGTTTCGCTGTCCATTTTGTTATAATCCACAAGCAGTTCTCCCTGAGTTGATAGCTCGTTATCGTAGTCAACAAATTCCGGAAGAAGCAATTTTCAACTTCCTGAAACAGAGAGTGGGTTTAATAGACTGAGTAAGTATTTGTGGATGAGAACCTACAGTTCAACCAGATTTGTATGATTTTGCTGAGAAAGTTAAAAAGATGTGATTCTGTGTGAAATTAGATACGAACGGTCGTGATTTTGAGATAGTAAAGAAGATGGTAGAAGACTGAATCCTGGACTATGTGGCAGTGGATTTAAAATGACCACTTTCTAATTATGAAAAACGAACTTGAGTTTCAGAATTTTGAGATTTCCTAGAAAATTATAAAGCATTACTTGATTACTTAAAAACTTGAGTAGTAGATTATGAATATCGTTCTACATTAATTAAATGATTCCACGAAAAGGAAGATTTGGAAGAAATGTGAATGTATTTACAGTGAATAAAAGCTCGATATCTACAAAACTATTTACCAGAAGAAACATTGGATCCAAATTTTGTAGGGGAGCCTTTTACGTGAGTAGAGCTTCAAGAATTAAAAAATATTGCTAACAAATATGTTGAATTTTGCTCCGTTAGATGATAGGTATTTTAGTTACTAGTATTCATTTATAGGGAAATTTCACAATAGAGCATTTAATCCATTATTTGCTAATGCTCTCATTTCATCTTCTCCTGGATAGTAATACACAGGAGCAATTTTTTCTACACGTTTTGTAATTTGTTCACATATTCGCTTACTTTTTGCAATTCATCCAGTCAATAATATAGCATCCACATCTCATTCAAGAACTGTCATCATAGATCATATATATTTAGCAACTTGATAACAGAAAGCTTCAATTATAAATTTATGTTTTTCATCTCAAGCAAGAGCCTTAAGCTCAGCTTCATATGCATTATTAGTTCACAAAAATCAGACCATTCATCAATGTCCATTTACTAATTTCATCATTTCTTGTTCCGTGTATTCTCAGCTATAGCACATACGAATTACATCATCTACTGGTAAGGTTCAGCTTCTTTCAGGAGAAAATGGTCATTCTCATCAAAGGGCTTGATTCACATCTACAACCTTTCATTTTTTATGTGCTCAAATAGATACACCTCATCACATATGTACAATAATCAGATTTAAATCTTCATATTTTTTTCATTGTTCTTCTGCAAATTGACGTCAAATGGCTTTCTGATTTAAAGCATGGAAAATAGAAACTCTTTTAAACTTTGGATGTCATGAAACACGAGCAATATCACTTAATTCATCAACAACAACAGGATCTGCAATAAACGCCTTTGCGTGTTCAGATTTTTTTGCAAGATCATTTGCAATTAAAGCTCAAAGATTGCTTGCATGCTGTTTAGTTTTTGGAGAGAGTAAATCATCTATCATAGATCTATTTACTTCATAAACTCCAGATGGAATAGGTTTTAAAAGACCTCATCTTCATACAATTGCATCAAACTCTGCAATTTCATATCATGAATCGCTCAATTTTTTGATAATGATGTCTCTACGAAACGGAAATTGTTCAGTTACAGATTTAAATTCTTTTAACTCTTCAGAAGAATGTTGAATATTTTCTTTAAAAACTTCTTCTTTACCATTGAATACAGAAATTTTTGTAGATGTAGATCATGGGTTGATTACGAGAATAGTTAAGTCATCCATTGGAAATATATTTATTAGAGTAAAATAGTTTTCATAAAATGAATTCTACTTTTTTCCTTAATTTCTTCAAGATTCTCTTAAAAAATATGACTTTTGTTGAATTTTTGAGGTGGATAACTATAATTAAAGTGTACATGGGGGTGAATTTTGGATTTGATGGAAGGATCTCGTGTGTATAGATAGCCACTCCTCGATGATTCCTAGAGGCTAATCATGGATCAAAAAAATAATGCTAATGATAGCGGAAAGTCTCTTCTTGCAAGAGCTGGATTAGTTAAAGCTTACGCTTACTGCTAATTCATTAACCTTCATCTCGATTCCTGCTAGAATGAAGGTCGACCTATAGCAGGAAACTTATAGTTGGATTAATAAAAAGTAGATAAGTTTGATTCTTTTCTTTCACTATCCCGTTAATCTAACTTAAAAAATTTGGATGAAAAGAAATCTATAGTGGTAGAAGTTTGTATGCATGCCTTTTAGACTTGGGTTCGACACCCAACACCTCCAGGTTTGAGGTTTTTTGAGTTTTCAATCTGCTGAAAATATAGTTATAAATTAGAAATTTCGGGGGGTATTGTTCTCTATTTTTTTGTTAATAAATAATTTCATAAAAATAATCTTTTTAAATTTTTAATAGAAATCTTTATGTAAAAAGATCTTGAGTACGAGAATCGCTAAACAACACCTTAGGAACAATTGCTTCGTGACCTAAGCTAGCATAATCTCAAATTACTTCAAGATTAGGTTTGTTTTGATAGTTACTTATATATTTTTTTGTACCACCACCATTTGTATAGAAAATTTTACCAGGTATTTTTGATTGCATTACATTATTATAAGTTCAATATGTTCAATCTAAAATAATATAATTACTAATAGATGAATATTTTCCAATTAATTTATTTACAGTAGCTCCAGCTCTACTATGTCATATGATAGTTATTTTAGGATTACTACCGGTTAATTTCATTGGAGAAATCATACTTTCAAAATTTTTAATCACTCTATTATATCTAGCGGATTTTTGATTTCAATTTATTTTATCAGCATCTCCTTCAAAAATAAATCGAGCTTTTTTAGAATTTTTATCTGTAATATTTTCTTTAAATTTTTTCTGTTTCATAGTTTCTTCAATTCCACTTCTATCCCCAGGCATATAAATATTACTATCTCAATCCCACTTAACAGGTATTATACCTTTAACTTTACTGCCACTATTTTTATCAGTATAAGAAACCTCAAAAAAATCTTTACCATCAATTTTATCCAAGGATAAATTTGTGGCATTTTTTTCGAAAAATGATTTTAGTTTTTCTGCATTTAAATGTTCTGTCGATGCTTCTTTGTTATCTTTCAATTTTTTGTTCTCTTGTTTTGAATCTGATGTGCTATTTTCTTTACTACTACCATTATCTTTATTTGATGTTGCTTTTAGACTATCTAGTCTTCCTACTTCATTTAATTTTGACTCACTTCATTCTGATTCCTTTTTTAGTCATGATAAATCCGAGGATATTGTAGTATCTACTTCTAATTTGTCTAAAGGTTTTTTAGTATTCTCTATTATCCTACGAAACATCTCAAATATAGTTTTTCGTATATTTGTTCATTTTTCTGGATTATAAGTTTCACTCATGTTTTTTATAAAGAATAAATCACTAATATTATAAGCAGTATTAAAAAAAATGCAAATTTTTCATCAAAAAAGTAATAGAAAAAAATTTTAGTTTATGGAAGGTTGTGATATAATTCAAAAATGATCATTTATGTTATTTCAATTATTACATTACATCCAAAAACAATTAATTTATAATTAATTAAAAAATCAATATAAATTAGATATAAAACAGTCGACTATAGTGTAGTTATAACCTACCGTTTCTCGATTTTAAAAAATCTCTTGACTTTGAATAGCAGATTCGTATAAAAAAAACACTGCATCAGTTTGTGTTGAAACTAAGCATGACGCGAAAGTGGCGCAAACGATGAAAGAACGAGGTGCGACATCGCCTGGCAATTACATGCCTCAAGCAGAGAAAGGCTGAAGCCGCAATTATGTCCTCCTCCACTGTGACACCAATACCACGCAATTCGGGATAGTCCCCAAATGGCTCATAAGCCCACTTGTGGTTATGTCACACGCAGTAGTGCTATCGTGGCCCTTCAAATCTGCCTGCCACATCGATAGTCTCCAAACGTAGCAATTCAGCTACAGGAGCAGTATGCACACTGCATTCCGTGGCGATCTTCTGCCACACCCCTGGATGTCAGGGTTTAGGGAGCTACTTGAATCACAAGAGCTCCCTTTTTTCATTGATTACAAAAAAACCATTCAATAAAACTTAACAAGTGATATTGAAGTAATCATTACATATAAGTTATACTAATCACTAATGTCAGTATCGATTATTGCAGCATAGTCATAATCAGGATACTTTTTTTTCATTTCTTTTTTTATCTCTTTCAACACTTTTTCTGGGTGTTCTTCTTCAAAATCAAAAATTACATCAAATGAAACAGTTTTCCTTGATTCATCCACATAAAATCAATGCATTTGCAAAATTTTATCATACTTTTTAAGGATTTCTGATAATGCATTTTTAATTTCTCAGTATTCTCAGCTATTATTACTAGCATAAACTCAAATTGTCATAATTATTCCCATATGAGAGTATATATCAACAGTAATTTCCCTAGTTAATCTGTGAAGTTCTTTTGCTGTCATTTCATCATTTACTTGAATGTGAGCAGTTCAGACAATTTTGTTCGGTCAATAACTATGTAAAGCTAAGTCATAAACTCCCAAAACTCATTCAAAACTCTGAATTTTTGTTCTGATTTTTTTGGTTAGTTCTCAGTCGGCTCTGATTCAAATCATTTCATTTATCGTATCTTTCAATATTTCATATGCAGCCTTGATAATGAAAAATGATATAATAACTCACAAATATCATTCTAATCAAATACCAAAAAATATACTTATCAAAGCTCAAATAAAAGTTGAAAGTGATATGAATCCATCACTAATTGCGTCAGTTCCACTAGCGATTAGACTTCCAGAATTCAGCTTTTTTCATTGATTTTTTACATATTTTCACAAGAAAAATTTCACAAAAACTGCAACGAGAACCACGACTAATGTAACTGTTGTGTAATTTGTATCTTCAGGAGTGATAATCTTTTCAATAGATTCTTTCAATGCGACCAATCAGGCAACTAGCACGATTACTGCAATGATTACGGAGGCAAAATATTCAATTCTTCCATGTCAGTATGGATGCTCTTTGTCTGGCTTTTTAGCTGAAAGCTTAGTCCCAATGATTGTGATAACTGAGGATACAACATCACTCAAATTATTCACAGCATCCAAAATTATGGCAATAGAATTTGCTAAAAATCAGACTATTGCTTTGAAAATTACCAAAACTATGTTTGTGATAATTCAGATATAGCTGACTTTGATTATTTGTTTATCTCTGTTCATTATTTTTTGTTAAAATCCAAATACATCATTAGAATCCCATTTTTCTTTAATAAATTTAATCTGATTTTTTTCTTCATTAGATAGATATTTCTGCTTTTTCTTTCCTATTCCATGCTCTCATGAAACATTTCATCATAATTCTTGCACAAATTTATACATTTCATCCATGAGTTCTTTTTGTTCTTCATTGAAATGTGGATGCAAAACTCCGATTCCGATATGTCAGTATGCAGGAATTTGTTTTTCTTCCAACCATTTCAGAAACTTTTCTTCATTTTCATGAATTTCAGGATCCTCAATCTGTGGATATCAAGCATTTACAGTAGCAGCATAGCAAGCATCTCTTTTACTCCAAAGTTCTTTAATTTCATTTAAATCTTTTATATCTCAGTCAGAATCATTTTCATATTCTACTAATACATGATATTTTTCATCTAATCAAACAGTTTTAGATACTTGTGGATTGATAATCTCCAATGCAGATAATTCAGGATTTTTTTTATCTCTTATGCTTTTTACATACATTAATGCATTATCCAGATTATCAAAAGACATAAAATTTAGACTGGAAGTGGTAGGTTTCTTAATCAATTTCAATTTAGCACTAAGAACTATTCCTAAACTTCATTCAGCTCAGAAAAAATCTTCAGCCTCATCATGAGACAAAGTCTGAATTTTGATTTCTTTTTTATTATTAACTGTCAAAACTTCCATTTCTTCCACCCATTTCTCCATTTTTCAATATTTGATAGCTCTCATTCATGCTCAATTTGTCGCAATCATTCCCCCGATTTGAGCTGCAGAATGTGAACCTAATTGGACAGGGAAATATAGGTCGTATTTATCCAATATTTCATTCAATTCATCAGTAGTTAGTCATGGTTCAACCGTTATACTATTCACACTTTGGTCCAATATTTTATTCAAAGCTGATAAATCTATTACGATAGTATTTTTACTAGGTAAGCAATTCCCAACTAAGTTTGTTCATCATGCTCTACAAACGATTTTCTTTCATTCTTTAATTGCATTTTCTACAATTGATATTACTTCATTTCTGTTGCTAGGCAAAAATACTTCAGTTTTTTCATCATTATGAAAATGTGAAGCATCAGTATTATAAATTAGATTATGAAGTGGATCGTTGTAGGATTGCATAGGATGAGTTTTTGGAATTAAACTAACTGAAATTATAAAAATTGGTTATTCTTTATCAAGATTTATTAGGATCTCAAAAATATAAAAATACACTTGACATTTGTAAGAAATTATATATATACTAAAAAGTCGATTAGATTATATGCTCATTGTATTAGTTAATAATTATAGTTATAATGGGTTGCTATATAATTTATTGACTGGCTATTTAATTAATATACTTATGATAACATGGAAGAAATTATTAATGCATTTTTGGAATATGTAGCATTTGGAGTAGGGTATATGATATTCTCTACGGTTTTGACTATAATTTTTCGTCCGTTATGATATCTTTCTACATATTTGATTCCGATATGATTTATTGCTATACCATTCCTTTGAGATCAACCACGATGGGCATATATATGCGCATTTTTAATGGTATTCATAATATCGTTTATCATAATAGAATGATGTAAATTTCTTTTCAGAAAATAAAATATTTTTACGTGTTGTATGTAATTAAAATGAAGAAAATACTGTTTATTATTTCCATATGTTCTGTGCTTTTTATTATGTGATGCTGAACTTCATCAACAAAACAAACATGGACTTGTATAGATGTTACTTCTTATGATCATAATTGGAATAACGATATGAAGTGTACTTCTTCAAATTGAAAAGTTCAATATACAAGTTATGAATGAGCTAGAATGTTAATGAGTTTTTAAAATTTGATTTAAATAAAATGTTTATCGCCTTTTTCTGAGCTATATTTTTGTGAGTTTATGTATCAGATAAGAAAGAAAGTGCATGATTATGAATTTTGGCATGATTTATTTTTTTTATTATTGTGACATGGATAACTATATCAATAAGTAATAAAAAACATGAAGAAGAGGTACAAAAATGTAATAATTATCTTGTTAATCCTTATTATTCACTAGATGTAGAAAGCATATGATATGAGTATGCTGCCAAATGATCATCATATTGTGATAGCTTCCTTAGGTTTGACATAGAAGACCTAGCATATAGTAATGATAATTATTTAAAGTGAGAACTTTCATATTGATGCGATTCAAACAATTCAGATAAATTTATTGATTGTATTGAATATAATATTTCGAGATTTGAGGAAGGGTGTGATGAATATAGAAATCGTAAGGATTTAAAAAATCAATGTTTGCATGAACTAGAAAGAAAAAAATATGAGTAAATTCATATATCTAAGAAATTTTATCTAATCTTAACAGCAATATAATTTATCTGGAGCTTTAGCTCATTCCTCAACTTTTCAGAATGGATTTCTATATTTTTCTATATTTTCCACCATTTCTTTATTTTCCTTGGAAACAAATCAGCTTTTTACTATTTCTTCTCTAGCTTTGATAACATTGAATCAGCATTTAATTGGACATACAGCTACACAAGCTTCACATCCATTACAATATTCAAAAAAATATTTTCAATCAATCTTCACTTTATTATCCACAAATG
>Ga0247608_10001171_pt1 | contig 37724 bp, 24 predicted proteins | sample 176DNAGHGlowgp2_FD_193490 | JGI IMG/M metagenome (GOLD analysis project Ga0247608, IMG submission 193490) | Sheep rumen microbial communities from Palmerston North, Manawatu-Wanganui, New Zealand - 1766 DNA GHGlow gp2 | ecosystem: Host-associated > Mammals > Digestive system > Stomach > Rumen ...
AACAGTCCAAGAATCTAATTCTTTATTATTTTCATCTAATTGTTTTTCAATTGTTTTTGTTTCAATAACTTCTCCGTTAGCTTTTAATGATATTTTAACAGAATCAGGTCTTTGACCATCTCTATCAGATTCATCTACCCATTCCTTAGTTACCGGAATACTGATTGAATCTAGAGTATTAGTAATATGATAATCACTAATATCAGTAGTATAACCATTAACTTTATTTTCTGTTAATACATAATCAATACGGATACCTTCAGCATATTTATCTAAATTTGAACCGTCATCTTTCTTAAATGTATATGTCCATACATCATTATTATTATCATCTTTAGATACAGTTACACCTTCAGTATTTGCACCGATAGGTAATGTTTTTTCATAAACTGTCTTTTTAGTACCATCAGTTTTAGTAATAGTACCTTTTAGTGTAATAGTAATGTTTTCAGGACGTATATTATTTTTATTATTGAAATCAATCCAAGATTTTGTAACATTAAATCCATCATTATATGTTTCTGGTATATGTTTATTACTAATTACAAATCCAGTAGCCATGCTACCTGTAATATCCATTTTATCATAACCACTAGGTACACTATCTTCATCGACAGTATAAGCTATTTCTTCACCAGCATCGTCAAAACGAGCCAAATTAGCAAATGTTGCTTCCCAAGCAGCAGTTTCATGATTATCTTTATTTTCGTCTGTTACAGTATCAGCTACCCCATCAACGATAATTGTTTTATTATCAACTTTGTTATCATTAGCATATAGACTAAATGATACTGGAGCACGCATACCATCTTGGTTTTCATTATCTTGCCAATCCTTAGTAACTTTTACACTAGTAAGTTCATACTTATTCGTATATGTTACATTATAACCGGTATTTGTTTCACTAATGTCACCAGTAACTTTCTTGTTGTTTGTTGCATCTGCTTCACCATCACCACTAACAGATACAAAACTAAAGTTATCAGGCATTTTGCTCTCAGTTACTTCATAAGATGAATCTTTTGGAAGGTTAATAAATCTTAAGCTCCAATCCTTTTGAAGTAAAATTGTTAATTCAGTATTATTAGGAGCAGTATAGAATCCTGTATAGTATCTATAAGTGCTATTAGAATTTCCTGATACATATTTAACAGTATATTCTTTCCAATCTTCACTATTTGCACTACAATCTTTAGTAGTATCAGCATGCTCACAATATTCATATGTAATAACATCTGATCCATTTGCATGCGTAATTTTTCTAAAGTCATCAGCATATTCTGGTTTTTCAATCAATAATTTAACTTCAGGACCTACCCCAGTTCCACTAATATAATTACGAGCTGGTTCGTCAATACTTCCTGGTTTATTCATAATATATTCTTTAGTAGCTGGATCATAAATTGAGAACCATATAGTTCCATTATTACTATCAGTTACTTTAATATTATAAGTAAATAATGCATCAGCAGGAGCATCTTTACCATCTACTCTCTTAACGATTTGTAAATAACTACGACGAGTATTAGTAGCTGTTAATGAAGCTAATTGACTATCTTCTACATAATAACTATTACCAATCTTATAGTATGTTTTACCACCAATAGTTGCAATATTAGCATCGCCCATACCATCTGGTTTATTATCTTGTTTAATTAACATTGTAGCAACTGGATTACCATCGCTATCAACTTGGCCATTAATCCACATAGGGTGGACAGTTGGCGCATCCAATTCCCAATAGTAAGCAATATTTTGCTCTTCAGCAAATGAATAATCATGTCCTGGTTCTTTTATAGAAACAACACCATCTTTAACAGTCATGATTCCAACTGAAGCATAAATACTATTAGACCAAATAGGATTATCATCTTCATCTAATACTCTATTACCGTTTTCATCTTTTAACGGTAATTCGACAGCATATCTAGTTTCAGCATCTCTATTTACTTTTAAACTAATGTCTGTACTACTACGGCCATCAAGTCCATTTTCCCATTCTTTTGTAACTGTTAGAATCTTAGCAGCGGCAGAAGCAATAGGATTTTGAGGTTGGAAATTAACCTTATGTGTTGTATCATTTTCAACTCTTGTATCAGTATATTCAACGTAAGCGTCAGTTGTATTAGTTTTAATGCCATAATTACGATCTAAATAATCCCATACTTTTGGATCAATTGGACGATTTTGGTCATCTTTTGACGCACCATAAGTAATTTTACCATTTTTTAAGTCAGCAATTAAGTCTAATGCTGCTTGGCTAGGCCATACATCAAAAGTAACTCTATATGTAACATTATCGAATAATACACCTAAATCATCTAGATTCCATACAACAGCATTACTACTATTTAATGTAGCAGCAGGGGCTGATACATCATAAAATGGATTATTTGTTCCGCTAGTCCAAGCCATTTTAAAAACTGTAGCAATTTCGTTGCCATTTTCATCTAATTCAGGTACTCTTACAATATTATCAAATACTTGATTTTTATCATTAGTTAATTTATAAGTACCATCGCTATTCTTAACCACACTTTTAATTCTTTCAGCACCACTAGTAATTGTATTACCATTTACTGTAATAGGAAATGAAAGATAATACTTATATGAATCAGTATCAACATCAATTAATCCACCTTGTTCAGTACCTGATGAAACAGATACATTTTTAGTAGTACCATCATTAACTGATACTTCACCAAATCCAGCTAATTCAATTTTTTGTAAGATTGTATTTAAAGCTTCTTGTAGTTTAGTAGTATTTGCAGCAGAGAAATAATTTTTATTTTCTACACTTTCAGTGGTATTAAGGGCATATTTAGTTAAATCCTCCATACGAGAAACATTACCATACACACCAATTGTATAGAATTCATATTTCTTTGGATCTACTAATGTTCTTGCATCATCTTTAGCAGAATTATAACAATTTGTAACATTAGTAGCTCCTTCTTGACCAGTACCATATACGCCTGCATCTCGATTCCAATCGTTATATCCATCATTTGTCGAATGGAATGTTGGGTTACCATCGGATACGAAAATAACATAAGTCGTATTTTTTTCGTTTGCTGGATCATTAAAGTCAACATCTGCTGCTTTTTGAAGGGCTGCTTCCCAGTTAGTACCACCGCCAGCAGTAATACTTGCAAGGCTATTTGCAAATGTCTCTAAATTAGTTGTTGGTTGCTGCGCAATACTAGCATTAGTATCAAAATCGATAAGCGCAATCTCAATAAGATCACTGCCACTACCACTAGTTGTATTATTAGATAATAAACCTCTAGCAAGGTCCATTACTGCCCCTTTTGCAGCTTGCATACGTTCCTCATTATTAGTGTGTAAATAACGAGTACCAGTATAATTATGTTGCGTACCACCACTGGTATAAGTATAATAATAACTACCCCAACCGGCACTATGACGTGTTAATTGAATATACTCGCCATCAATATAACCATACATTGTATAGTCATTTGTATTTGATGGATAGTATCCACTACTAGTAGTAGCAGTATCCATACTACCAGATGAGTCTAGAACTATAATTACATTTGCTTTATTATAATTCTTATCAGCGTCTCCCGTAACATTCAATGAAATGGTATATGTACCATCTTTATTATCTATTACATTTTTTTGAACGCTTGGAGCAGCTGCTGCTCTTGCTTGCATATAACTACCGATGCCATATAGCCCTCCAGCAATCGATAAAATAGCAAACAAAACGCTTATAAATATTTTGTTTAGTTTTTTGCTTTTTTTAGATTTAATCCTTTCCATTATTTAACCTCCCTAATCTCTTTAGCTATTACTAATAAATATTTCTTTTTATAATTAGCGTATTCCGCTTTATTACTACAAGTTTGCAAGATCAAGATATTATCATTATCATTAACTTTTACTTTCGTATCATAAAATGATCTATCTTGATACTTTCTTAAATAACTATTGTATGTTTCTTCATCAATATTTAAATTCATATAAGAATAATCTGATGTCTCAACATACACTGAGAATATTTCATAATTATATACTTTATCCTCACCAATTATCTTAATATATCTATGATCATCATAAAATGATTTATCATAATACTTCTCAAGTTCATTAAATGGAACATTCCATCCAGGTGAACTATGCCCAAATATTAGAATCTTCTTACCTCCAAGTTTTGTTCGGTAATCTTGATAGACGCTACCTTCAGCCTGATAGTTTCCATAAGCATTATGATTTAAATAATAACTATTATCATTTGCTTTTAATATTGGTTCACTAATATCAGTGCCTTCGATTACTAACTTTCCTTGAATATCATTATTATTATAAGTATTTCTTAACTCTATAACTTCATTTGGTTTTTCAGTTTGTTCTAATTCCTCAACTACTGGTATATCTTTATCAGCTACCACATAACTGATTAATATATCATTATTAAATGTCTTCTCAAATAAAAACAAACCAAAAGTCATTACGCATAATAAAGTGAATAGTACTAAGAAATGCTTAGTTATTCTTTTTTTAAACATAATACCCCCTTTGATTTGGTTATTTATTATAGTTCAAAATTGTTTTTTGTCAAGGCTTTTCTTTATATAAAAAGAAATTTATTTTCTTCCAATAAATATTATGATTATTATTTTATTTCTTAAAACATTATCGACATATTTAGGCAAAAAAAAAGAAATGCTTTTTTAATTGACATTTCTTAATTATTATATGTTTGTAAATTATAATCGTAAATTATTTTTATCATTTGATACTGTCAAAAGTAAAAATATACATATCAAATTATTTCTTCAAAACCTTGATATATCTACCTTTGTCAAACATTTGCCATGGTGTAAATTTACGGCCCTCTGTATGACCTGATATAGCGAATGAATCAAAGCCATCATTTTCAAGAATTTCTTCACTTTTTTCTAGTTTTTTTAATATATTCTTAATTACGTCAAGCCATATAAAATCAGGGATTGGCGTATATTTCATTGGTATTTTAGAATCAACTTCTTCAAAAGGTATTCCTACCGAAGTAAGAAATTTAATACGTTCATTTCTAGTCTTTTCATAATCGCTTTGATTTGTCAAGTAAGTTCTAAATTGACTAAAATTCTCTATTGTACATTCTCTTAATTTATACCAAGGGATATAATATCTCTCATGTGTACAGATGCTTTTCGATACTTCACGCCCATCAAACCCTCTACCAACAGCATCAATGTAAACACTTTTACCTAAATCAACGCCAACACTAATACCAGCATAGCGTAGATAGCGCTTACTTGATTTAATATCAGTATTAAATAATACTAAGACACCCAAAGGATCTTTTTCTTTAATTTGATTTAAAAGATTAACAATCTTATTTTCATCATTAAAACCTGAGTTTTCAATTCCCGTAATCAACCCTCTTGTTTTAAGTGAATCCACTCTATTCAATTCTAAAGTATCTAGATATGTTTTATTTTTATAGTAGTCATTCACGTCTTCGACAATTGTTAAATCAATAATTGGGCTTACTTCTGGAAAATACAATATTAAATTAAGCATATCACTTGTCCGATAATACTCTCTCATCTTGCTAATATCGGTTGGATTATTCATATTAAACATACAATCACCTCTAATTAATCATATTTTAAATTTTGTTTGTTAGAATACTTTTTCATCTTAAATAAACCAAAATTAACTTTAATCACCTTTATTGTAGCAAATAATTAACGCAAAGTAAAGTTAACTTAAAAATAGCAACAATTGTTTGCTTTTCGTGCTGACATAGTTATATGTTATTTGCTATAATGCAATTGGGTACATTTGGGATTCAAGTGTTTTTCCCTTTCAATTTTACTTATTAATCTTGAAAGGAGGAGATATTATGACACAGCGTGAACATAGACTTTATAAAATAATATTCCTATTAATTATCCTAATAATTATATTATTATATAAATAATGAAAAAGCATTTGATTTGAGTTAAACTCATTTCAAATGCAAACCCATAAGGGAAAGGCATTTGGCCACAAATCCAAATGTACCTTCTCTTTTTTTATTATATGCAAGTCACTGACTTACATACTTAATATAGCATATTTATATTTTTAGCAATTATTTTTCTCTATTTAAATGTTTAAAGACAAATGCAGCCAATGCAGCACCAACAAATGGAGCTACAACAAATACCCAAACTTGTTTTAGGGCAACTCCTCCTAAGAAGATAGCTGGAGCTAAACTTCTTGCAGGGTTTACAGAAGTACCAGTTAATGGAATACCTAATAAATGAACGAAAGTTAAAGTTAGACCAATTACAATTCCCGCGATATGGCTCTTATTCTTATCACTTGTTACACCAAGAATCGTATAGATAAAGAAGAATGTTAATACTATTTCCGTAACGATTGCTCCAAGTAAAGTGATATTGGTTGCTGATAAGCTTTCATAGCCATTAGCACCCAATGCTAAAGTACCAAGATCAGTATTTGTTAATATTAAATACAAAATACCAGTTCCTGCTAAAGCACCAAGTATTTGACCAACTACATAGCCAGCAAATTCCTTCCATTCCATTTTCTTTGAAATTACCATTGCTAGTGATACTGCTGGATTAACATGACATCCAGAAATATTACCAATTGCATAAGCAGAAGCTACAATAGCTAGGCCAAAAGCTAAAGCAGTTGCAACAAGATTTCCTGAAGAAACAACAGCAATTCCACAACCAAACAAAACAAGTGTTAGGGTTCCCATAAATTCGGCAATATATTTTTTCATTATTACCCATCCTTTCTAATTATATTATCTACTTAATTCTATTCATTGTCAAGAAAAAAAGAATTGCTTAGCAATTCTTGATTGTTTTAATAAACTTTATTAGTAATCTTGTCTATCTCTAATGAATGGAGGAATATCTAAATCGTTATCGTTATAATCATCCTCTTCTTTATACATTTCTTCTTTGTTAGTTGAATTAAAACTATGGTATAGTGGTTCTCCAGGTTCTTCAAATCCCGTTGCAATTACGGTAACAATAACTTCATCAGTTAAGTTTTCATTGATAACAGCACCAAAGATGGTGTTGATATCAGTGTTAGCTGCCGTTCTGATAACTTCAGCAGCTTCTTCAACTTCAAACAATGTAAGTGAACTACCACCAGTTACATTGATAATAGCATCTGTAGCTCCATTAATTGAAGTTTCCAAAAGTGGTGAAGCAACCGCTTGTTTAGCAGCTTCAACTGCTCTATTTTCACCAGATCCTACACCAATACCGATAAGCGCATTACCCCTGTCTTTCATAACCGCTTTAACGTCGGCAAAGTCTAGGTTAACTAAACCAGTAATCGCAATCAAATCAGATATTGATTGAACACCTCTATGTAAAACATTATCAACTTCCCTAAATGCTTCTAACATTGGGGTTGATTTATCTATTAATTCTCTTAATCTATCGTTTGGAATAACAATTAAAGTATCGACATGTTTTTTTAATTCATCCAAGCCAGCAATAGCTTGTTCCATTCTCTTCTTTCCCTCAAAGCTAAATGGTTTAGTAACAATACCAACGGTTAATGCACCAAGATCTTGAGCAATTTCCGCAATAATTGGTGAAGCACCAGTACCAGTTCCGCCACCCATACCACAAGTAACGAACACCATATCGGCACCCTTCAAAGCTTCTTCGATTTCTTCTTTTGATTCAAGAGCAGCCTCTTTACCAATTGCTGGATTAGCACCGGCTCCAAGTCCATCAGTAAGGTCGCTTCCTAATTGTAATTTAGTTGGAGCTAAAGAATCATTTAAGACTTGTAAATCAGTATTGGCAACAATAAAATCAACACCTTTTAAGCCAGAATCAATCATGCGGTTAACGGCATTACATCCTCCACCACCAATTCCGATTACTTTAATTTTTGCTAATTGATTCATTTCCAAACCAAACATATTATTCATATTTTTCCTCCTTATTTCTAATAAAGCCTTTAAATATCTTAGAAACAACCGTCTTTTCATTCTTTTTATTATCATCAGGAGTTAATAATAATTCTTCATCATCAGTTGTAATCATCGTATATTCTTTTCCCCTGACTGTCATCTTGTCATAAAACCCTTTTATCATTCCTAACGATGTCGTATATTTATTATCTCTAATACCTATGACATCCATTAAATATATTATAACATCTTTTCCTAAAATTTCATATACTAAATTTTTAAAAGATTTAATTTCGGTAAGGCCACCAGTTATCACTATATAATCAATATTCTTTTTTGTAAGTAATGACACTTGTTTTCTAGCTAATTTTAATATTTCAGCCATTCTACTTTGAACTACTTCGGTAACTTCTAACTGATTTAATTTAACGATTTCACCTATATTATTAGTAAGCTCATAAGTCTCATTTAAATTAATAAAGCGTTTATTACACAAAGCAAATTTTTCTTTTATTTTTCTAGCATCGACAATATTTGTACCAAAAACATAGGCAATATCATTTTCTATATTAATGCCACCAAGTTGAATCGTCTCAGTATTCATAATTTTACCATTATTAATAATTGATACATTCGTAGTTTCATGGCCTAAATTAATAATTGCCCCAATCTTTTTATCTAATTTTTTATTTCTAACCTGATAGTAATCAGCCAGTCCTGAAATTGTAATATCAACTACTTCAAGTCCGGCACCGGATAACACCCCAATTACTGAATAGATATTCTTTTTAGGTACTGAAATCATAATACCTTTTATTTCTAATATCTTGCATTCTTTATTAATTGGACTAATATAGCCTTCTTCACCATCAATAATAAAATCCAATGGTACCACAGTCACTAATTCATAATCCTTATCTAATTTATTATAAACTGAATCTTTAATTACTTTGTTAATATCATTTGTTCCAACGATTCCATTAACCGTAATCTTACCGGTTACATACATAAATTTAACATTATAATCAGGAACATTAACAATTACTTTTTTTACTTGGAAGCCAAGTTCATCATTAATTATCTTAATACCATCACGAATTGTATTAACTGCTAAATTAGAATCGACAATTAACCCCTTTCTAATACCTTTAGCTTTAACTGAAGTAGCTGCAAGTACATTAATTCTATCACCTTGTGCTTCTCCAACTAAAAATTTAAATGTATCAGAACCAATATCGATACTTGCATATATTTTTCTCATGATATCGACTCTCCCTAAATGATACAATCTAATTATACTAAAAAAATCTTGTAAAATCAACTATATGTGAAAATTTAAGTCGAAAAAACTGCTAATTTCTTAGCAGTTATCTACTTTTCGGTTTTGGTTCATCATCAAAATCTCTCTCGTCAAAAAATTCAATTTTAACATCATCTTTTTTAGGAGGTGCTTTCTTTTCTCTATCATATGAATATTTTTTTTGAGCCCCAGTAGTTTTCTTTGGTGTAGGATTAGTTAAAGCTGCTCGTTTTTCTTGTAAATCAGCAATATCTTTTTCATACGTTGCAATTTGACGTTCACTGTATTTTATATCATTGCTTACTTCTTCAAATTCTTTTACCTTAGTTGCTAAAACTGGAACGCAAGCAATAACTCCCATTGTTACTGCTAGTCCCATTTTACCAAAAACAGCTCCCAATAAAACACCACTGCCAATAAGACCAGTTGCCGTTAATATGATTGATAACAATAATGATGATTTATTAATCTTACTAATTGAAATATCCTTTTTTAAGGTATCAATTGCTTTTTGCATATCATTTTCATCTAACATATCATTCACCTACTATAATCATAACACAAACTTATCGTGTATGCAAGCCTTCACTTTTAGCCATATCATCGAGTTCAGCATTAATTGCCATAGCATCGATTGTTCTTTTGACCACTCTATCGATTCTTGAACCTTCACTATAATCAGCTAATGTCATATAATTAATGCGATCATCGTCATATAAACCCTTAGCTACTTTTTGGGAATTATCAGTATATACCGCAATACTTACTCCACCGCCATCTTTAGTTAATTTCATACATGGCACATCAGTAAGTCCATCACCAATATAAATCATATTAGATAAAGCTATTCGACGATCTTTTTTATCCATTTTTTTATTGATCCCATAATCGTCCGCCATATCTAAAGTACCTTTATTTATGCGCATTAAGAACTGGGTTTTATTGGTATAATTAATGGCAATTTTAGGCCATACTGCATATCCTTTATCATTATAATAAAATTCTGAAGCATATATTTCTTTAAAATATTTTCCTATTTTAGAACCCTCAATAATTTCTTTGACCCCAGATGAAATAATATAGTGTTCAATTATAACGCCCTTCTCCTTACCATATTGATTGATTCTTTCAAACCACGAAGTTACCCCCGGAAATAATTCGATTTTATCTCCCATACCATTTAAATAATCTCTAGTTAAATGATAACCGATATCTTCCGTTTTCTTAACCATCAAATACATATAGGTAAGTACCTGATCCATCTTATCGACTTCACGAAGTTTATTGGCATCACTCCAAAATTCACTAGGTGTCATTCCTAAATTAGGAATAAAAGTATATTCCTGCATATCCTTAGTACATAGTGTCTTATCAAAATCATACATAATTGCTATAATTTTATTATTCATAATACCTCCCGAAGTTCATTTAAAGTGATTGAATACAAATAAGTTTTAATTTCCTTATCAGTTATTCCACTAATATATTCCTTATAACCATTTAATTGTTTTATATACTCATCATCACTAATATCTTTTAACTTATAGTCGATAATATATATTTTATTCTCATATTCAATCATTAAATCAATAATTCCAGTATATTTAATACCATTATCCATATATTTAAATTCATATTCATGATAAGTGTTTATAAAATTATTATCAATTTGCTTAAGTAAATTATCTACATAAGCACTATTGCTATTTCTAAAATCAGCATATTCTAATACCTCATGAATTTTAGTACCATATTCCATCTTTTTAATTTCTTCACTACTCATAAGTTTTAGTGTATTTTTAGAAAATCTATCTTTTAATAATTTATGATAATTAACTTTTATTTCTTTCTTATTTATAATTATATCACAATCATCAGTATTTAATGTCTTTAATATAACCTTTTGATAATCATGTGAACACTCAGTATCTTTATTTATAACATATTTATCAATTACTTTAATTGAGTTTAAAATATCCAAAAACGATCTATATTTAAGTCTTACTATATCTGGTACTAATTTAGTATAACTATCTCTATCTTCATCTAAAGAAGTAACAATAATCATCTTTTCACGGCATCTTGTCAAAGCTACATAAAATAATCTAATTTTTTCACTTATTTCTTCTTTAAAATAGTTATCTTTATAAATATCTTTAAGTATTGTATCTTTAAGCGTATTATCATCTAAATACGGCATAATAATTCCCAATTCTTGACTAAATAAATATTTACTACTAACATCTTTAATCGTAAATTTATTGTGCATTCCAGGATAATAACACAAACTAAACTCAAGTCCCTTGGATTTATGAATATTCATTATCTTTACGGCATCACCATCAGTAGTATTAACACTATATTTAACTGCTAAATCAAGTTTGCTAACTTCATTTAAATAGTTAATAAAATCAGGAATACTATAACCTAAATTACCAATATCATTACTTATTTCAATTAAATTGCTTATCTTAATTATATTTTCATTAATATTAGCTAATTTTGTTAATTTATCATAAATCATAAACTTAGAGTTAATATCATTTAAACATTCTGTAATTGGTACATTTAAATCAATTTCATTACACAACTTGATTATTTTATCATCATACTTTTTATCCATTAATATATGATAAATTTCATTATCAGAATATTCAAATATAAATGATCTAGCCACTGAAGTAAATAAATATCTAAAACTATCATCATATATCTTATATTTAACATGCCAAATCAAATCAACGAGATTTTTAATAACCATAATTACCATATCATTAGTAAGGGTCTCATCCATATAAATAACCGAAGGAATGCCATGATATTCTAGTATTTTACGATAATCTCCTAAATATTTATTACGATCGGTAATAATACAAATATCACTGTATTTAATATCTCTTAATTTACCACTATTCTTATCAAATAATTGATACTTATTTGCTATTTTTTCTTTAATATCTTTACTGATAATAAATAATTCTTTTTCTTCACGTGTAAATTCATCATCCTTATCATATGGATAATTATAAACCTCTAAATTATTATTGACAAGAGTATCTTCATTATCATAATTAGTATTACCATATACCATATTATGTTCTTCCAAATAATTGGCATTTCCAATTTCATTATCCATAATTAAATTAAAGATTTCATTAATATTATTTAATGTTTCATGTCTACTTCTAAAATTCTTAATTAAATCAATTTTAATACCACCATTATTTTTTCCATATTGCTTATATTTTTCTTCAAAAATATATGGATTAGCATTCCTAAAACGATAGATTGATTGTTTAATATCGCCAACCATATAAACATTATTATTCTTAATATAATTAATAAATGTTTCTTGAATACTTGATGTATCTTGATATTCATCGACCATTATCTCATTAAAATAATTCTTTAATTCATCTCTAACCATTAAATTATCTTTAACTAATTTAATTGCCATATGACTAATATCATTAAATTCATATACTCCATATTTATCTTTATATGTTAATACTTCTCTATCCAATTCAATTATAATATCAAGAATTACTTTAATATATCCAAAAGTACTTTTAATACTTGTTATTATCTCATCAGTATCATTAAATCTAAGTAGTTCTTTTATTTCACTAATTAATTTCTTAATCTCTTCTTTTAATTCTAATCCACTAGAATCTAATTTCGTAAAATTAACACTATCATTAGTCATAAATAATCGATATTCATTATAATTATTTCCCTTAAATAATGGACTAAACCAATTATCAAATTTACTAATTAATTTATCATCCATATAACTAATTATTTCATCATATTTTATCTTTAATTCATTAATTTTATTCTTAATAATTATCTCGTATTCGATTAACCAGTCATTAATCTTATCATCATTAAAGAAATTTAAATAATAACTATTTATATAACCTTCTTTATCTACCAATAAATCTAATTTATTTGATAATTCAATGACAAAATTCTTGATATTTCGATCATCTTTTAAGCAGAAATCAGCGATTAGTTTATTGAATGCTACTTCCCCATACTTATTTTCAAATAATTTATCTAACACTTTATATTTATATATTAAAATAATATTACTATCGACGATTTTTAAATTATCGCTGACATTTAGTAAATAATTATATTTTTTAACTAGTGATAAAGCAAAACTATCAAAAGTTGTAATATATGATTGTTCTAATAAATCCAACTGACTAAATAAATCATTTTTAACAATGCCATCACGAATTCTTTTTTTCATTTCACTAGCAGCCTCATTGGTAAATGTTAAAACTAACAATTTATCAATTGGTATCCCATGCTTAAGTTTACGAATCACTCGTTCCGTCAAAACCGCCGTTTTTCCAGAGCCAGCTCCTGCCGATACGATGATATTTGTATTATCTTTATCAATAGCCAATTGTTGTTCAGGTGTAAAAGCCATCAGTTATCACCCCCATAAATGGTAATTTCGTCATCGATAGTTTTAAAACAAATATCTTTAAATTGACAGTAAGCACACCCCATATTAATCCCATCACTAACCTTTGGATTAATTGTAAATTCATTATTCTTTATCTTATTAATTACTTGATTAATTATTTTTTGTGTTTCTACTTTAATATTTTCTATATCATCATCACTTAAAATCTTTGAATATCTACTGAAAGAACCATCTTTATTAGTTTTAAGGCCTTTAATTATTTTTGAATTATCATAATCTTTATCAATTACTGATAAGACATCTTTATCACTATTTGAATATCCTACTAAACGATAATCTTTATCATTAATATTAAACTTTTGTAAATAGAAACCAGTATACTTAATATTCTTAAAATCTAACTTACTAGCTAAATACAAATAGATTGGCAATTGAATATTCAAACCATACTTTAAATATTTTAAACTAATATCATCATTTCCAGTTTTATAATCAATCAAACTAACATATGTTGTATCATTGTCAATATAATATAATATCTTATCAATAATTCCAACAAAATGAACATTGTTACCATAATCAATATCAATTCTTTTTTCATACATTGCCTGATTAAATAGCATATATTCACGTTCCAATAAAACTTGATCTAGTAATTCTTTAATACACTCACGATATTTATCTAAAAAAAACATCTCTTTTTTACTAAAAACTCGGTCGCCTAAAAATTCATTTACATATTTACCTAAATCCATATCATTATTACTTAAGCACTTTTGCATTACATAATGCACCATCGAACCAATAATCGTACTAAAGTTCTCTTGATAAACATCTAATTTCAAAATATCCGTTAAATAATACCTAAAAGCACATTTATTATATATTTGGAGTTTAGAGTAAGAAAGATTTAACTTCTCCATCACTCTATCAATACCCTTATATTTATTATCATAACTATTATATTTCAAAGAATAATTATTTCTTAATACCCCTAAATTAGTATCCTTATAACCATACTTAAAATATTCGTCATAATATTTAACCAAACAAATTTTATCATATACATCGCTATAAGAATCATTGTTATTATAGGCTACTTTTACTTCGTATAAATTAACTAAATTACTAGGATAATATCCTCTTTTATAATCTCTTAACTTATAGGTAATAACTAAATTCTTAATATCACCAATAACAGATTTTACCTTTTCTTTCAGTTTAATATTTTTATCCTTTGTTTTATCTAATAAAACTAATTCACATATATTATCAGTAATATATTCAGTATCCATATAATATTTTGGTATTATTCCTTCATTAAAACCTAACATAAAAAGATATTCTGATTCATCACTAATATACTCTAAATAATTGACTATTTCTATTCCATTGTCATAACCACTACTTTTAACAATGCTATTTTCTAACTTATAAATAAGTAATTCTTTATTTTCATACTTGATATATTTATTAATTACCTTGATTAATTCATCATAGATAACACTATGATCATTAATTTGCTTGATAGTTTCTTGAACATCATTATTTTCTTTATACAATTTAATAAATTCTTGAACTAATGGATAGCTACATAACTTACTCTCATATGGAATATTGACTTTTAAATGATACAAACTAAATATTCTTTCAATATCGTTATAATAACTCTCATCAACATTAGTAAGTTTTATCTTATTAATATCTACCCCTTTATCAATTAACTGACAAATACTCTTAGCAACATAGTTAACTTCACTTTCCATATTATTAAATTCATATATAAAATGTTTATAGTCATGATATTTTCGATTAATAATTTCATAATCAAAATCTTTAAACAAATTGATAAAATAATTATTAAGATAAACATCATAGATAATTATCTTTACTCTTTTTAAATATTCCTTAAAATTATCATTATAGATAAGCAAATTATTATCCACTAATTCTTTTTTTAAATTAACTAAAAAATCTAATTTATGATTATCATAGTATTTATCTAGAACATAATATAAATTATTAATATATTCTAAAGCAATATCATACTTAATATGATACTTATTAATTATATATAACAACGCATTTTCATCATAAGAAAATAAATACTTAGCCATAAACTCTTGCATATTCATTAGCTTTATTGGCTTAAGTATATTTAACCCAATAATCTTATCCTTAACACTATCGTTGCATATAATTAATGTCTCTGTTTTTATATCATCAATGAACTCCATAAATATACCTTCTAACTACATATAAATATATCATAATCAAAATGCAAAATCAATCAAGAAAAAAGCAAGTACACTATAGTGTCTTGCCTCTATATCATAATTGTTACACTCCTGTTCCCGTACATTGACCATTAAGTGCTAAATTAAAATTACGATTCATTGTACTACTATCAGTTTCTGCTTCATCTAGCCAAATATATAAGTAATATGTATTACTTTGAGTACCAACAAATGTCAAATCAGTAAATAATGGTGCCTTATTATTAGTAATTCTACTATTAAATGAGGCTCCCGCTAAAACAACATCACTAGTACAACTATTAGGATTAGTTGTTACAGCATATTTAAAATTGCTACTAGCAAGTAGTTGCGAATCAATATTTATAACATCAAGCCACAAACTCATTTTAACATTTTCACTTGTATAAGTCGTTGTAATATTCGTAGTTATTTTTCTTTGAATTGCGTAATTAGAATTGGTACAATGCGTTGGCACTAACTTTTTAGTACTAGTAGTAATGTTGCCACCACCATCAGCTGAGCAAGCAAACGTTTCCGTTGCAACAAAGTTAACTGTTGTATTCTCAGACTCAGTAGTTTGCCAACTCCACCATGCATAAGTTGCGCCAATAACTAAAACAGTAAATATAATAAGTGCGCCTGCTACTATTAAAATATTTTTAGTCTTCATATACATTACTCCTTTAAAGTCTACTTAAAATTTCATAATAATTATAACAAAAATAATATCATAATGCAATAAGCAAACTAAAAAAAGAGCTATGCTCCTTTTCGTTTCATACTCTTAACTTTTTTAGAAATATCCTTTTCATAGAAATTATAAGCTGTTCTAATAGCAATTGCCACAGGAAGTGATATAACAATCCCCCAAAAGCCAGCAATCATGCCACCAGCTGATACTGCAAATATTACTAATAAAGGATGTAAGGAATTAGTCTTTCCGTATACCTTAGGGCCAATAACATTACCATCAAGAATTGGACAGATAATGCAAATAACAACTGTCAATAAAAACATTTTAGTACTAATTACTGAAGATACTAATAAAGATATTACTGCTACTAAAAAGCCACCAAACCAAGGAATTATTGCTGATATACCTGATAAAATGCCAAGTATTAACCAGTTAGGATGACCAATAATCAAGAATGCCAAAGTATATTCGATACCCTGAATTAAAATATTTAATCCCATACCACCAATATATTTAGTTAATTCTTCATCTAATTTGTCAAAGAAAGCAGCTGTTTTTTTACTTCTTTCATTTAAATATTCTTTAACTATATTTCTAATTTTATCCATATCAATCAAGAAATATATAGCTGATGCAATAACAACGATTGCGGTTGAAAATACTCCTAATGAAGCATTTACGACTGATATTGCTCCATTTGAAATACTACTACCTAAGCTACTAATAACCGTCGAACTAAAATCAGATAATGATGATTGTATACCACCAAAATTAATTTCATATTTACTTGACAAATCAGAAAGTAATACCGATATATTGCTTAAAAATAGCAGTATCTGTTCATATAACAATGGTACAGTAAGTAATATTATAATTAATAGTGAACCAATTCCTAAAATACAAACAGCTAATATTGCTAACCACTTTGGACTTCCTGCATCAATCAGTTTCTTAACTAATGGATAAATTACATAAGCTAAAGCAAAAGCTAATAAAAATGGCGCTAGTATCTTAAAAATATTGACGACAATTCCTATCCATAATCCTCTAATTAAATATAGTAAACAAACAATAGCAATAATTATTAATAAATTTAATAATTTAAAATTTAGTTTATCCTTCATAATTCCTCACTCTCTATTTAATTATACCACAAAAAAGAAAAAAGATATCATTATCTTTTATCTATATGTATTAAATTAGCATCGACTTCTTCCAATGCCCTACCGATAGTTTTAACTGATTTATAATTCTTAACAGGCATTTGATAAAAACCAGTCTTAATCATTTGTTTACTTCTACCTGCAGCTATGTATACCAATGCATATTTTGAATCAACGATTGTTAGTAGTTTATCAATTGATGGATAAATCACTATATCACACTCCCTTATTTTATATATCTAGCATATAATAAAAAAAATATAATTACAATAGAGTTGACAACAATTAGACATTTATTTTTTTAAAATTTTATGATATATTTAATTAAGGTGATTATATGAAGAAATATCGTAAAAAAAAATTAAGTATTAAAAAAATTAGTTTCTTAATAATTTCTATTATTTTAGTTACCATTATTTCAATTAATATAAATCGTATTACAACCTTTTATCAAAGTAAAATTACTGGTTATGAATACAATACCATTGAAGTTTTTCACGAATTAAATGTCTATGATAATATTAAGAAACATGACTATTCAAAAACATTAGAAAAAATTGTAAAAACAGAATATTATAATCCAAAATACTTAAATAGTTATCTAGACATCAATTACCAAAATACTGATACATTTTATACTGATATTAATAAATTATTAAACCTAGGCTATAATAGTAACGATATTAATATGGCATATGAAAAACTATCACCAAGTAATATTGTTATTTTAACCGATAATCCGTATTTAAAAGATCTAACTGATGTCCTAAATTTAGCTTACTTTGACGAAGACAATTTAGCTAGATACTTAAAATATGATAAAGATTTATCTGCCGAAGATCGTGTTACTTACGTAAATGCCCTTTTAGACTATAAGTATTATACTAATGTCATCGACATTGAAGATCCTAGTGACATTACTGTCATCGTTAATAAATATCACAAATTAGCAAGCGATTATGTTCCAAATGATTTAGAAGCAATTAATCCAAAATATAATCAAGGTTTTAACAATAAAATGCGTAAAGTAGCTAAAGTAGCCTTTGAAAAAATGTGTGAAGCAGCTTTAGAAGATAATATTACTATTTATTCTGGCTCAGCCTATCGCTCATATAGCTATCAGCAAAGTCTCTATAATCGCTATGTAAATGCCAATGGCTTTGATGCTGCCGAAACTTTCTCAGCTAGAGCTGGTTACTCTGAACATCAAACTGGACTAGCTACTGATGTTATGAATAAACGATTAGATTTTATTAGTAAAAATGATAAAGAATATGATTGGTTAATTAACAATTCATATAAATATGGTTTTATCTTAAGATATCCCGAAGGAAAAGAAAACATTACCGGGTATATGTATGAAGAATGGCACTTTAGATATTTAGGCGTCGATATTGCCACAGAATTATATAAATCAAATCTTACATATGAAGAATACATTGCCAGAAAATAACTGAAAAAGATTGACAAATGACTTACGTTATTATAAAATTAAGTACGTAAGCGTTTTTGGAGTAGTACTCAAGAGGCTGAAGAGGCGCCCCTGCTAAGGGTGTAGACCGGTAATACTGGTGCGAGAGTTCAAATCTCTCCTACTCCGCCATTTAAGAATATAACCTAGAAAACATTTTCTAGGTTTTATTTTGTTTATACTAGATTAAATCTCCTTTTTATAGTATACTATCACTAGGTGAAAACACTAGGTGAAAAAATGATAACAATTAAAAACAACAAACTAATTAATTATGGCAATCGAGGAATGACTCTAGAAGCAGATATCAACTTAACTAACGATTATTATATGGAGAAAAAGATTGCTCTAATTTATAAGAAACCAATTCCAATTAAAGTGCTTAAAATTAATAATACTAAGACGCGTATTTTAGATGCTTTTTATGAGCAAAAATCTACTCTTGATTATAGTGGAATCTTTAAAGAAAAATATATCGAATTTGATGCCAAAGAAACTAATAGTAAAACTAGTTTACCATTAGCAAATATCCATAAACATCAAATTGAACATATTAAAAATGTTCTCTATTATAAAGGAATTGCTTTTTTAATTGTGAGATTTAATTATCATAATAAAACATTTATATTACCAGGTAAACTATTAATAGATTACATAAATAATACCCAAAAAAAGTCTATTTCTTACCAATTTTTCTTAGATAATTGTCAAGAAGTGCCAATAAAATATCGTCCACGATTAGATTATCTAAAAATAATTGATATTTTATAATTTATATATTATAATATAATAGAAATGAATTAAGTAAGGAAGTTGAGAAAAAAGTGAAAAGAATACATAAGAAAAATGTCTTAAATCGTATCGACGATGCTATCAATGATAAAATTGACGAAATTAAAGAAAAAAATGCTGAAAAAAAACTCAATAAAAATAATTTAAAATCTAAAAAGAAAGAACAATTTACTGAAACTAAAAAAGATAAAATTATTCGTAATAACGATGAAGATAGATTACTTAAAGAAGTTGATCTTAACGAAGACAAAAAATTTGTCAAAGAAGTTAATCTTGATGATGAACAAAAAAAAGAAAAACCTAAAAAGAAATTTATTTTCAATTTCAAAAGAGACAAAAAAGATAAAAAGCATTTAGATGAAGAAATGATTGATAGTGATAAGACTAAAAAGAAGAAAAATAACAAAGAAAAAATAAAAAATAATAAAAATGATAGTCTAACAAACAAAAAACAAGACAAAAAGGAAACAACATTAGTAGTTGATGATGAAGACGATAATTTAGTAAAAGAAGTTAATCTCGAAGAAGATAGTGAAAAAGAAAAAACTAAGAAAAAATTCCTTTTTGCTAGTAACAAACACTCAAATAAAGTTAAAAAAATAAAACCAGAAAAAGTTAAAAAAGGAAAAATAAAAGGGAACAAACAAAAAAAACGTCCTTTTTGGAAAAAAATAGTAACATTCATCTTGATTATTTGCATAATGGGCGTCCTAGCTGTTACTGCTTTTCTAGGATATATTGTCATTACTGCTCCCGAATTCAATGAATCAGATTTAGTAATTAAAGATCAAACACTAGTATATGATGCTGATGGTAACATTATTGCAAAATTAGGAACTCAAAAAAGAGAAAGTATCACCTATGACAAGTTACCACAAGTTTTAATAGATGCGATTATTGCTACCGAAGACTCAAGATTTTTCCAACATAACGGTGTCGACTTATTTAGATTTATTAAAGCAACCATTCAGCAAGTATTAGGACAAGATGACGCCGGCGGTGCTTCTACCCTAACCATGCAAACTGTAAAAAATCGTATTACTCAAAAAGGTAACAAAGACGAAGGAAAAATTGAAAAAATAATACGTAAATTTCAAGATGTATATATTGCGGTATTTAAAGTAGAAAAAGAATATTCTAAAGAAGAAATTTTAGAAATGTATGTAAATGATAACTACTTAGGCGGTTCATATTGGGGTGTTGAAGAAGCTTCAAAATATTACTTTGGTAAATCAGCTACTGATTTGACATTACCAGAAGCAGCAATTATTGCTGGACTATTCCAGTTACCTGGAAGATATAATCCTTATATTAATGTCGAAGCGGCCACTAAGAGAAGAAATTTAGTACTAAAATACATGTATGATCATGAATATATTACTGAAGAAGAAAAAGAATTAGTTAAAAAAATACCAATTGAAAGCTTACTAGTAGGAACTCAAAATGAAGAAACAAAATATCAAGGATATATTGATACAGTAGTTGCTGAAGTTGAAGATTTAACTGGTGAAAATCCATATACAGTACCAATGAAAATTTATACTGCTATGGAAAAAAGTATTCAAGATGGTATTAATAATGTTTATAATAGTGACAATACCGCTATTTGGCGTGATGAAAAAGTACAAGGTGGTGTTGCTGTAATTAATGTTGAAAATGGAACCATTGCTGCTGTTGGCGCTGGCCGTAATCGTGTTGGTGAAAGACAATTTAATTATGCAACCATGGCTTATCGTCAACCAGGTTCTACCGCAAAACCAATCTTTGATTATGGTCCAGGTATTGAATATAACAATTTCTCATCATATCAATTGTTTATGGATGAGCCATGGACATATACTAATGGACCAGCCGTTAATAACTGGGACGGTGGCTACGAGGGATTAATAACTGCTAGACGTGCCCTACAAGTATCACGTAACATTCCAGCACTAAAAGCTTTCCAACAAGTTGGTGCTAAAAACAGTCAGAAATTTGCTAGTAGTTTAGGTTTAAATGTTTCACTTAATTCAAGTTCAGAAAATTATGTTGATTATGGTAATGGCGTTGATAATACAATTAATGAAGCATATGCTATCGGCGGTGTTGCTAAAGGCTTTACACCATTAAATATGGCTACTGCTTATGCTTGCTTTGCTAATGGTGGATATTATATTGAACCACATACTGTAACCAAAATTATTTATCGTCAAACCGGTGAAGAAAAAGAATTTAAATATACCAAAGAAAGAGTTATGAAAGATTCGACAGCCTATATTATAAATAATATTCTAGAATCGGCTGTTAGTGGCGGTGGATTTGATGGTGGTGCTAGAATACCTGGTTCACATGTAGCAGCTAAAACAGGTACCTCAAACTATGATGATGCCACAATGAAAGCAAAGGGGCTTCCATCTTATGCTATAAACGATTTATGGACAGTTGCTTATACTTCACAATACTCAATTGCAGTATGGTACGGTTACAAAGAAATTGATAATCAATACTTTAATTATGAAGATAGTCGTAAAACAAGGTTTACTGCTGCTGTTATGCAATACATTCCAAAAGATACTAAAGGATGGACAATGCCAAGTTCAGTTGTTGCTTCAAGAGTTGAAATGGGAACATGGCCTGCCCAACTTCCTAGTGAAAATACTCCATCAGACATCATACAGACAGAATATTTTGTTAGAGGAACACAACCTACTGAAGTATCTGAAAGATATCAAAAATTAAATGATATCAAGAATTATATTGTTACTAACAATGATAAGAATAGTGCTACGATTACATGGGAATTTGATACTCCTAAAGTATTAACCAAAGAATATTTAACAAATTACTTTAATAAATCAGTCTTCGGTAATAGTAAAAACAAAATGGTAGAACAAAGACTTTACTATAATGAACATGGTTTAGGTGAAGTTGGATTTGCCATTTATAAACAAGCTGAAAATGGTTCACTTACTTTAATTGATTTTGTTAAAGATAATAAATATACATATACCGGTTATGGAAACACTACATTAGTTATCAAAGCCGAACATAGTAAATTTAAATCAAATGCTTCTAGTGGTATTAAAATAACATTAAATCTTGATGATTTAGATGCTAATAACATTAAAACAACCTTCCCTACTAATGGAGTCGTTCAATCTAAAGTTGGAATGTATGAAGAAAAAGGATTTAAATCAATAACCTATGGTAATGTAGATATTTCAAATGATGTTACAATTATTTATTCCATCAGTAGTGATACCAATGTATATACAACTCCAGCTGAATTTGAAACATTTGTAAATACACTACCAGCCGGAACATACACAATTACTTATACAATAACATATCAAGGATTAAATGTTAAAAAAACAAGAAAATTAATCTTAAAAGATTAAAAGAATACTCTTCGGAGTATTCTTTATTATGATATAATATAAAAGCGGAGGTAAAAATGATACGAAAACATACTCATATTGGTTCATATGGCATAATTGTAAACGACCAAAAAATAGTATTAATAAAGAAAGCTCGTGGTGGATATACTGGCAAGCTAGATTTACCTGGCGGTGGTATTGAACATGAAGAAAGTCCTGAAACCGCTTTAAAAAGAGAAATTATGGAAGAAGTTGGTATTGGCATTAATAATTATAAATTGCTCACTACTCTATCTAATAACCTTACTTGGAAAATAAAAGAAAATTATTTTGAAGATCTCCATCATATTGGCATTATTTACATTATTAACACTAGTGACACAAATATTAAAGAAGAACCCGACGGAATAGACTCTAATGGTGCTAATTGGTATGATATAAATACTCTTAATTTAGATAAATTAACACCATTTGCTAAATATGCCATCAATTACTTAAAAAAATAATTATTTACCATTATTGACTGTTTCTAACCCAAACGAGCCTTTAAATGATTTATACATTCCTTCTGCTCCAATCAAAGTAAACAAACCAATCCAAATATCATATACTATTTCAGACGAATAAAAGCAATATGCATAAGCATATCCTATACCAAAAGCAATAATTGAAGATATCAGTTTATTAAACCAACTACTCTTTTTAATAATATACTTAATTTTTTGAATAACCTGTGATGAAATAATACTTCCAATAATTGCTATATGTAACATATCAAGAAATAAGTTGCTATCCATTTTAATCACATCCCATAGTAGTATATACAATAATTAAAATAGCGCATAATTATTTGACACACGAACTAATTTATGCTATAATTTTACTTGCAATGGGGTCGTCTTGGCTTCGACAGGAGTATGCGTCTCTATTTTGCAGGCCGGGTGCCTACGTCAAAGGCAAACAAAAATAACTGGAAACAGAAATAATTTAGCTGTTGCATACGCTTAATTTAGCGGCACAGACTTCTCTACTACTTTGCTTATGAGTGGTAACAGAAGTTAATAAAATAAGCTATAATGTATTCTATTCCTATAAAATACATCGAATTTAGTAGGATAATAAATATTACTTTTGTTAATTTATAAGATATTTATGATAATTTAAAATTAACTAAGCCTGTAGATAAATATTGTACAAATGCTTTTGGACAGGGGTTCAACTCCCCTCGACTCCACCAGTGACGAATCTGTTCGAACTATTCGAACTTTAAATATATGAACAATCTAAAAAAAGATTGTTTTTCCTTTTTCAGTCAGTATTTTGATACCTGTGTCAAAATACCTAGGGGGTTAAATATTTTTCCATAACAAAATATAAAAAATTATGATATAATACAAACTCAAGAAACGAGGAATTAGCATGTCAATTTATAATAAATTTAGTGATATAACTAAAGAATATGATAATAAGCTATACATTGTTTTTAAAGAAATAATTGATCAAGCTATAAAAGAAGCTGATAATAAAAAAATGGATTCTATTATGAAATTTATTTATGTAAATTCAAAACTTGAATCTGCATACGTTGAGTTAGCTTTGGCATTAGGCATTATATCTGATAATAATTCGTCTGAATTACCAAAAAGAATCGATCCACCAATATCAGAAAACTTACTTGAACGTATATATGAATATATAAATCCAATTATCGAGTCTGCTAAAATGAGAATAAAACAAAAAGCCGAATATGTATTACAGTCATCTAATTTACTAGAACTTAAAGAAAGGTATACTGATTTAATGAAAATACTATCTGCTGATGAAATACAGGAAAATTCTTATTTGATTGAAGATATAGACTTTGATGAAAATCGCCCTAAGATAAAATAGACTTGTAAAAAACCTTTTTTTATGTTATTATGTATATAGATGAAGGAAAGCTCATAAAATAAAAAGGAGGAACATTCAATTACGCAAGTGAATGTCATTCTCTATGAAATGAGTTTTAAACTCTATCAATGATTGGACACTCTATCAATGCTGAAGAGTGTCTATTTTTTTATAACTAATACCAATAAGGTAAGAAGTGATAAAATGATACAGATGTATCTACATAGTTTAATAATATAAACCCGTTTCTTCATCAATACCTACCTCCTTTCTTCTAGAAGATTGGAGGATGACACTCACATCAAATGTTCCTAAAGTAATTATATCAAACTTTTGTTCTATAATCAATAATAAAATAAAAGAAATATAATTATAAAAAGTTGTATATATCTACGCCACTCGCACCAGATTGATTGTTACTCGAACTTTTTCGAGATAAAGTAAATCGGCTTACACGAAAGTCGTTTTTATTTTACTTGACAAACGAACAAAACTATGCTATTATATAGAACCAACTTTGAAAGAGGGGGAAAAATATGTTTATTGATTATAGTAAAATTATAACTGAAGATTTAAGATTATATGTTAATGCAACACAATTAGCTGAATTAAAAGATGTTGCCAGCAAAGAGAGAACATATTTAAATAATAGATATCATAAAGATACACTTCGTACAATATTAGCTAGAAAAGCAGAGGAAACAGTTTATGTTAATGCTAGACATCAAACAAGGAATAATATCGAGAAAGCTATTATTGCAAGTGAAATCGTTTTTGATAGTCAAAAATTTGCTGAAATATTATTAAATTGCGAATTTGATATTAATACATTACAAACATATATCAAATTACTAAATTATCTAAAAGCCAAAGTTGCCAACGATGATATTGACCAAAATGATGAAAAATATCTTGTAATCGCTGATAATTTTGCAAAACGACTAGTAAAACATTTTATCAAATTTAATGGCGTTTCAAGTCAAAATATTATCATTAACAAAATAAATGAAATTCTTTCATTTGAACCAGAATTACTTGATACCGAAGGCAAAAAGAATAGTCGAAAATAAGGAGGTAATACTATGGAAAAAGAATTAATTACTAATTTAACTGACGAAGAAAATATTATCTTGATATATAGTACAACAAAATATAGTAAAAACGCCGATAAAAAATATCTTAATTATACTATTGTTTGTGACTTGGATAGTGTTATATCAAATTTTAATTTATGTAAAAAAATTATTGCTACAATGGAAATTATTAAAGAATTAGTATCAAAATATAATATTTGCTTTAGTTATAAAATTAAAACATGTAATGAATTTGATCGTGAAGTATCAGAAAATCATCAAAAATTTACACATGAATTAGCTACTGCACAAATATTACATTGTAAAGATCAATATATAGATAAACTTATTGAAGAAAGCAAATCGAAAAGAAGAGGCTAATTTCCTCTTTTTTTTTGACATATTTTTTAGTATAATATTACTAAGAGGAATAAATATGAAAACAAAAAAAGAAATAAATAAATTTAGTTTAAAAAATAATAGAAAAATGTTAGTTGCTTATATTGCTATTGGTTTATTCTTAGTCTTGACATTATTAGTAAAATTACACGTTGTAAAACCAGTAGATAATCTTTTAGAATCATTTGTCATTGGTATTAGAAGTGATAGTCTAACAAGTTTTATGACGACTATTACCAGTATAAGTAGAGCCTACTTTCTTATTACTATGAGTATTGTTCTCTTATTCATCTTAAAAAACAAAAAACATGCTCTACTAATTATTATAAATCTAACTTGTGTCTTCTTAAGCAGTCAATTATTAAAACTTATTTTTAGAAGAGCTAGACCTGATGGTGAACATTTAGTAAGCGTTATGGGATATAGTTATCCTTCTGGACATGCAATGGTAAGCCTTGCTTATTTTGGTTTTATACTATATTTAATAAATAAAAAAATAACTAATAAATTATTAAAAATTATTCTTACAATTATTACAATTGTCCTAATCATTTTAATTGGTTTTAGCAGAATTTATCTAGGTGTACATTACGCAACTGATATATTAGCTGGATTCCTATTAGCTAGCGCCTATCTTATAGTTTTCTTAACAGTAATTAAACCAGTAGAGGTAAAGCAATGAAAGTAATTGGCATTATTGCTGAATATAATCCTTTTCATCTAGGGCATTTATATCAAATTGAAAAAGTAAAAGCACTATACCCTGACAGTATTATTATTGCTATAATTAGCACCAATTTTACTGAACGAGGAGAAATATCACTCCTAAATAAATGGGATAAAACGAAAATTTGCCTAGCAAACGATATTGACCTAGTAATTGAATTACCTACTCTATATGCCACCCAATCAGCCGATATTTTTGCCTACGGAGCATTAAAAATACTAAACAGTCTTCATATCGATACCTTAGTCTTTGGAACTGAAAGTGATAATATTGATAACTTAATCAAATTAGCTGAGATTCAACTAAAAGACAAAAATTATGATATTTTAGTAAAAGAATATTTAAATAAAGGAATTAACTATCCCACTGCGATGAGTAATGCATTAAAAAAAATAGCTAATTTTACGATCGATACTCCTAATGATTTATTAGCACTATCATATATTAAAGAAATTATCAAAAATAATTATCAAATTACACCAATTGGTATTAAAAGAACAAATGATTATCATGGAAAAGACATTAATTCCAATATCATTAATGCCAGTTTAATCAGAGAATTATTAAATAAAAATAATGATATTTCAAAATATGTTCCCATTGAAACAAAGAAGTATTTAAATAAAAATATTACACTAGAAAATGCCTATAATTATTTAGTTTATGCAATTATTAATAATCAGGAACATTTAAATGAATATTTAACTGTCGATGAGGGAATTGAAAATCGCATATTAAAACAATTACCAAAATCACATAATTGGAATTCACTAGTAATGAATCTAAAAACTAAAAGATATACCTATAATAAAATCAACCGCATGCTTATCCACATATTATTAGGTATTAAAAAAACTGATAATTTAAATGACTTATATATTCGTATATTAGGGTTCAATCAGAAAGGACAAAAACATCTTCAAAAAAGCAAGAAAAAACTTGATTTACCATTATATAATTGTTATAAACCACACCTATCAAAAACATTTGATATCGAATATAAAAGTACTTGTATATATTCGATAATTACTAATAATCTTAACTTACAAACAGCTGAATTTAAAAATAAGCCAATCATTAAAAATTAGCTTATTTTTTTAATATTTCAACAATGTCTTTATCTAAAAAAGTTGCTGCATATGCTATTTTTTCACTACCATCTAACATAAATAAGTATCCTAATTTCTCTAACTTATTATTAGGTTTCTCTGTTCTTAAGACATTAATATAAGTAACAAAAACATTACTATTAGAGTAATTAGACTCATTATTGCTTATTCCAAAATCAAAGATATAGCGATTAAAACGATTATCACTAATATTATCATAAATATCAATTATTACCCGTTCTTTCTCATTAATAACTCTAAATATATAATTATAATCATGAAAATTTTTATAACCAAAGATATTTTTAATAAATAAAGTTAATAATTTTTTTTGCCTAATAACATTAATAAAATGATAGAGTTCATTCTTTTTATTCATCTTAATCACCTATCATTAAAATAGCATAATCATAACTCTTAGTCAATTTAAAATCTTTAAAAAAGTCATAACGTTAACCAATTGGTAACATTTTCTTTAATTTTTAAGCATCTTATGATATAATAACATTTCCAGAAAGGAGAATTCTTATGAAAATTATTAGTTTAACCAGTACTGTATATCATAATTATGCTAATATTCATAGCCATAGAAATTTTGGTCAAACAATCGAATATTCTATGCTAAAATATAATGCTGATAAAAAAAGATTATTTTTAGGTCTAGTCGATGACAATGAAAATCTTTATGCAGCTACCCTAATTCTCATTCATAGTGTTCGTCCTGGTATTATTGAAGCTATAGCACCAAATGGTTACTTAATTGATTATGCTAATTTTGATTTAGTTAAAACATTCACTGAAGAATTAATAAAATATTTAAAAAAAGAAAAAGTAACTTATCTCGTTACTAATCCAATGTTTAAATATCGTGTATATGACAAAAATAATTATATTATTCAAAATAATGAAGCCTTATTAAATAATTTATATCGCTTAGATTATAAATCATTAGGATATTATTCAGATTTTGAAAGATTCGATGTTATTATTGAAAATGATAGTATCAATTCATTATATAATAATTTTAATCGTAATACTAAAAGAAATATCAAAGATACAATTAACATGGGTATTACACTACATAAAGGAACAATAAAAGATATTGAGGATGCCTATAATATTATTAAAAAGAAAACTAAACATAATTTAGCATACTACGAAAATTTAATGACTATTTATAATAATAATGATAATAAAATGGAAGTTTTTTTTGCTAAATTAAATACCCATAAATATTTAGTAAATATTCAAAAATTATATAATAAAGAAAAACAAGAAAATGAAAAAATACATAATATTTTTGATAATCATCTTGGTAATATTACTGAAAAATTATTAAACAAAAAAATAAATTCTGATAATACATTAGAAAAGTTAAATCAAGAATTAAATCGAGCTATAAATCTAAATCAAAAATATACTGATGATATTCTTGTAGGTACTAGTATAATAATTAAAAATAATCATGAAATATACTTTTTAATTGATGGATACAAAGAAGGATATAAATTTATTCATTCTACTCATATACTAAAATGGGCTATTATCAAGAAATATTATGAATTAGGATATCGTATCTTTAACTTAGGTGAGATTCATAAGAATTATCAAGATAAATCAAGTAAATATCATAATCAATATTTATATAAAATAGGCTTTGGTGGTAATGTTATCGAATACTCCCCTAACCTCGTATTAATAATTAATAAGCCATTATATACAATTTATAAAAACATAAATCGTAAGAAATAAATTCTTACGATTTTTATAAAGATTCCCAAGCATAAAGCGAATTTATACTGTCTTGTTTTATCATACAATTAAAAAGTTAGTATTTATATACTAACTTTTCATTATGGTGCACTTGTATTCAATCCATAAGTTACATTCGTATTAGGTCCTATCGAGAAGTATGCATATGTTGACTGATAGAAGTAAACACAATACCAAGTATTAGCTTTAAATGACTGATTAATAGTTATTGTTCCAGTATTTCCTGTCCATGAGAATGAATTAGGATATGACTGCGAAGTGAAATTACCTGATTGATAAGCGGAACTTTCACCTTCAGTTACTTTATATTTTAATGTAACACTTGCTTCCTGACCTTGCATTTTTAATTTTACCTGTGTTGCTGCTGATGGAAGTTTAAATTTCACTCTCATTGTCCACCATAGTGTTCCACCACTTGATTGGTATGTCCAAGTATCTGTTCCAACTCTAAGTGAAGTACTACTTGAAGAAGTATAATCTGAAGCATGGAAATCTTGATATTGTGTGGTAGCACTTCCATTATATCTAAAATCACTACCATATATATCTGTCTTAGCTACAGTACCACTTGCAGTATTTAGTTTCCATACTGCATACAAATTATATGTAGTTCCTGAAGATGGAATGTTAGTAGTACTCCAAGCCTGACCAGCCGAATAAGAAGCAGATGTTGCAGTTGAAGAAGTAGACCAACCTAAGAAGACATATCCACTTCTAGTAGGTGTAGTTGAAGATAAGTTAAATGCTGAAGATTGTGCATATGTATATGTTTGATTAGATGGTGCACCAGTGCCACCGTTAGCATCATAGTGAATAGTTATAGTCTTAGCTGTCCATTGTGCTACCAAATCATGATTTCTTGGCGTATTTACTGTACTGCTTGATGTATAAGTAGTATCAACAGCTGCAACCGTACTATTTACTTTAACAGTTGTAAATTTTATGCTATTTCCGGCAGTTGATCCGCCGACACCAGCATAAATAATAATTGCATTATCGTTAGTTCTTGTTAAACCAGCAGGGCCAGTAACACTATAATTAATACTACTTCCTAGGTTCTTATTTATTAATAATTTTGATGAACTTGCCGTAAAATCGTAAATTCTTGTATCAAAACTAGTTGCTGAACCAGACACCTTGGTAGCAGATGCCATTGTAATATTATATATAACACCTGGCATTGCACGACTATAAATTGTATCATAATACCAATTAGAACTACTAGGTGACGTCAAAGTTTTAGTACCATAAGTACGAGTATTTGTCCATTTACTAAAAGTATAACCCGTTTTAGTCGGTGTTGGAAGAGTACCATATGTATTACCAAATGTTACAGTTTTATAAGCTGTTATGCTACCAGAGTCAACCGTCCATCCAGTTGTTGAAGGAATTGTACCTCCATCAGAATTAGCATTTAAAGTATAAGTATTAGCCGTAGCGCCAGAATACAATGTTGATGTCGCAGATGGTGTATAACTACTTCCATAAGCTTTAGCACCACTTGATAAACCAGAATTTGTATACCAATTTCCCTTAACGGTATAACCAGTTGATGCTGTTGGCGTTGGTAAATCAAATGAATTACCAGACATTGTTACTACACTTGTAGGTGAAACTGAACCATTAGACATATTTAATGCAGTTTTGTAGAATGTCTTACTAGCTGCTGTTGAGACATTTCCAGCTAAATCTTTACAAGCTAAATAGTATGTATCAGCTGAACTTACTGTTTTGGTAGTACTAAAGCTTGTTGTCCTAGTCACTTCAGCATAAGTACTGCTGCTAGTTGGTTCTGATGTACCCCAATAATAACTTACAACTTGAGAATGACTATCACCACAAGATAAAGTAGCAGTTTGACTTGCAGCAACATTATTTGTACTAGTAATAGATGCAGTTGGAGCCACAGTGTCTACATACATTGACCAACCAGAAGTATCAATATCACCAACCGGACGTGTATTACCAGCAACATCAGAAATGACATTAGAATTACACCATGCAATTCGATCGTAAGTACCACTATTTATTGTAATATTTGAAGTCGAAGCTGTTTTTGTGCCATCAGTACTAACAACAATATTAGCAGTTGATGTCATATCAGAGCATGCAGGTCTACCATTAGCATTTAAATAAGGTTTATATTTAATTGTATATGTCCCAGCTGCTAATCCACTCTTTTCATCACTTAATGAAAACGTAAATGTCTGACTTTTTTTCCATTCACTTCTTGTTCCATCGCTTATACTAGATGCCGGTGAAGTTCTATCAACCCTCATAGCCCAACCATAGTGATAAATACCATTAACCGCTTCGCTATTGCCAGCCCTATCAGATATAGCTGTATCATTGCACCAAGCAATATAATCATAATTGCCGCTGTTTACTGTGATTGAAGGACTAGATGCATCAGTAGCACCAGCAGTAGATACAGTAATTGTTGTAGTTGATGTCATATCGCTACATGCATGGGCTTCACCTTCGTTATATAACATATATTTAACAGTATATGTTCCTACAGACAAACCACTACTAACATCAGTTGCTTTAAAATTGAAAGTTTGACTCCTATTCCATACAGTTCTAGTGCTACCTACTAAAGCAATATCTGGACTGGTATTATCAACCCTCATTACTTTTGTCGTTGTTGTATTTGCCGCAATTGAATTACTTGCAGCATCCGTCACTGCAGTTACATTACAAATATATATTCTAGAATAACTTCCACTATTTATAGTTTGCTCAGCAGAAAGTACCGAAGTAGCCCCAGCTGTAGCTGTAATTGATATTTCACTACCCATTTCAGAACTACTACAATCATAAACATCTGCTGTAGTACCTAATGCATATTTTACTTTATATGTTCCTGCTGCAAGGCCACCACCAACATCAGATAATTTAATTTTAAATTTTTGTATTTTTGAATATGTATTGGAATCATATCCACTACTACTTACAATGTCTACAACAGGTACTGTGTTATCAACTTTTAAAGCAGATGATGAATAAATATTACCTACAGGCCTTGTATTGCCAGCAACGTCAGAAATGACATTTGCATTACACCATGCAATTCGATCATAAGTACCAGTATTTATAGTAAGATTTGAACTTGTAATTGTCTTAGTACCATCAGAACTAACAACAAGATTAACACTTGTTCCACTTGATGTAATTTCATCACAAGTTGGTATGCCATTAGCGTTTAAATAAGGTTTATACTTAAGTGTATATGTACCAGCTTTTAATCCACTTTTCGCATCATTTAACGAGAAAGTAAATGTTTGACTCTTCTGCCACTGACTAGCCGTAGTTGAATTAAATGCAGACGCTGGTGAAGTTCTATCAATCTTCATATCCCAACCATAGTGATAAATACCATTAACCGCTTTGCTATTGCCAGCCATATCAGATATAGCTGTATCATTGCACCAAGCAATATAATCATAATTGCCACTGTTTACTGTGATTGAAGGACTAGATGCATCAGTAGCACCAGCAGTAGATACAGTAATTGTTGTAGTTGATGTCATATTGCTACATGCATGGGCTTCACCTTCGTTATATAATATATATTTAACAGTATATGTTCCTGCTGTTAAACCACTATTATCATCTGCTAACTTAAAGTTAAATGTGTGACTTCTACTCCATGTAGATCTAGTACTTCCTTCTATTGAAATATCTGGATTTATATTATCTAAATACATTGTAGCATTTTTTACAGTACTTGCTGCAAGCGTATTACCATTTACATCATTTATAGCAGTTGTATTACAAACATATATACTTCCGGTTCCTGTCTCACCAGAAATAGTCACGGAAGCACTACCAACGGTATCACCTGCACTAACAGTTATAGTAGTTGTATTAGGCATTGCTGTAGAATTACAAGCTAAACTACTTGTACCCCAACCATAACGTATCGTATATGATCCAGCAGTCAAACCAGCAGTATCAGAAATTGTAATAGTTGCCGATTTGCTTTTAGCATATGTTGTACCATTAGAAACATTTACTGCTAGTGTTGGAGGTACTGAATCTGTCCAATGAGCATATAGCGTATGATTACTAGTGGCTGTAACTATAGTACTATTAGTAACTTTTGTTCCACCATTTAACTGAGTATACCATCCATCAAAAGTATAACCTTGCTTAGTTGGTGTTGGTAATGTACCATATGTGCTACCATAGGTTACACTTTTAGTATTAACTTTAGTTATTGAAACTTTAAATTTATAATTATTATAGGTAGTAACATTAGCTGTATTATTATAAATTGTAAATAATAAATTATTTGCATCAGATACCGTTGAAGTTACATCTAGTGTCTGTGTATTTTTACCACTTGTTGGTAATTGCACAGTTCTATGAGTAACACCCCAAGTTAATGGACTATACTGATTACCATTTTTTTGAAAATACATTACTAATGCATTAGTTGTAGCTGTTGTTGAATAACTTCCTGATACATAATTAACACTTATCCTATATTGATCGCCTACAGTAAAAGTTCTATTAAACAACCTGCCTAAAATCAATGTTGTTGCACCTGCTTTTCCATTAAGTGTTACTTCTTGATTACTTGTATCATATGAAATTGTTACTCCAGAAAGAGTATTAGAAAATGCCACAAATAAATTTTCATCAAAATCAACTGTATAGGCACTAGCATTTGCATTAGCCGTATAGTTCCAATTAGAAGTTATTGTGCCAGAATATGCCTTTGTTGTACTTACTTGAGTACCACCACTAGTTTGTGTCCACTTACTCCATGTATAACCATCAGATACTGTAGTATTAATAGTTACACTTGAACCAGTTATATAGTTGCCAGCACCACTAACTGAACTTATACCTGTACCTTTAGTTAAAGTTACTTTATAAACAGTGGTTGTGGCCGTTGCATTTTCACTTGGAGTTTCATAGTTTGTACTATCACAAATTGATCTAACATATACTGTTCTTTCACCAGTAGCGGCTGTTATTGTTCCTAAATAACTACTTCCACTTGTATGTGCCTGCCAATCAGTATTATTTATGCTTATTTGATAACTTTGGGCGGTTGAACTTGCTGTCCAACTAACCTTTCCATCAGTTGCTATTTGAACATTTGTTGGCGGTGTACAAGATGCTTTCGTTACCGTTACATTAACATAAGCATTAGAATTAGCTGCTGTTACCTCATTATAGTTTGTACCAGCGGTTGAACTTAAAGTTACTTTTACAGCTGTTGTACTTGCTTGTTGTGGTATTAAAGTTAATGTATGATTAGTCGTATTAACACTACATGTAACAATACTTGTATCAGCGCTAGTACAACTTACAGTACCATCACCATCATAAGTATAAGTGATACTTTCATTTGTTCCATATTGAATTGATTTACTATGATTTGTAGTATAACCAGTTAATGTTAGTGAAGCATCTTTCTTATTCATTGTATATGTTGCACAATTACTTGTACTAGTATTATAATTACTTGTTCCTGTTAATGTTGCTTTTACACTGTATGTTCCTGCATTTTTTGGCGCAGTTGAACTTTCCGTGCCAGAACATCCATCTCCTGTCCAATATGTATAAGTAAATGTTGGACTACTGATAGCAGTATTATTACTATTTAATTTAGCACTTGCACCAGATGCAACTTGATTAGAGCCATTATATGTCTTAGTAATATTGCCTAGAGTCGTCGTTGTATCAGACTTATTAATATCTTTAGTAACACTCATAACTGTATTTATATTAGTGCCACTATAATTTGTCGTATCATCAACTTTGCAATAATACCATATATAATATGTTCCTGCGTTTTTACCAATATAACTAGTTGATGTAGGTGCTGTAGTTGTCCAAGTACTTGTAGAAAATGATGGTGCACTATTACTTGTTGTTGGATTAGAATTATACCAATACATCGTTCCACCAGTTGAACAACTTCCAGCAGTTGCTAATAGATTTTGATTAGCATTAGTATATGTTAATGTTGCACTATTTTCTTTTGGCGCTGTTATAGTTACTGTTTTTGAAGTAATTGTAAAGTTACCAGCACTACTTATTGTGTAGTTCGTGTTACTTTGAGTTAATGTAAATTTGCCACTTCCTGCACTTGTTGCATATGTATATTCACCAGCATTATTTGTATATGGCGTGTAAATCAATGTTACTGTCTCACTGCCTACACCGGTTGCTACATTACTTCTTGTATAAGTTGTACCAGAAGCATATGTTTGACTCCATGCTGTTATTTGTGAATTTGTTAACGCTTTTTTTGTTATTTTTACAGTCGCACTTCCAGCCTTATCATTATAATAATCTCCACCTGTCACTTTGTAATATACTCGTTTTTCACCATTTGTAAAATCTGTATAACCTGGAAGCAAATCATATCGAACATTGGCTTCTCCAACACTCGTTACTGTATTTCCATAATTAGTATCAATTCCTGATACAATTACTTTTCCATTCCAATCACTGCTTGTTACAATAACAGACGCATAACGTGTAGTTCCGGAATATGAGCTTTCATACCCTCCTTCAGTTACTCTCAAATTTTGTTTTGCTATTGCTGTAGTCGCACTACTTGTTAATGTTTTGTTCGTATAGTTTGTAGCTTTTGCTCTTACTGATACCGTTATTGCATTTCCTACTTGCTCTTTTGGAATCACATATGTACTACTTGTTGCTCCATTTATTGCTGTACCATTTGAGTACCATTGATAATTATCAAATGTACATCCACTACTTGGTGTTATACAGTTTGGGTTTGCAGTTAGCGTTTCTCCCCATGTTGTAGTTCCACTTATAGATACACTTCCGGTTATTTCAGCTCCAGTTATTGTGAACGCACCTGCACTACTTATTGTGTAGTTACCATTGCTTTGGCTTAATGTGAATTTGCCACTTCCTGCACTTGTTGCATATGTATATGATCCAACACTATTTGCGTATGGTGTGTAGGTTAAACTTACTGTTTCACTTCCTACTCCTGTACTTACACTTCTTGTGTATGTCGTATTTCCTGATACCCATGATGTTGAATATGCTGTTATTTGTGAATTTGTTAATGCTTTCGGATTCATCACAATTGTCATTGTAGCATTCTTTGTTTTTCCACTAGTAAGATCCGTTGCTTTTACAACAATACTATATGTTCCAGCATTCGCATAATTAGTAAATGTTATTGTTCTACTTGTACCATTCGTTCCATTGATTGATGCTCCAGTACTTGGTGCTCCACTAACAATTTCGTATTTATAATTACCTGTTCCATTACTTGCTGCAGCGAAAGCATTTGATGTATAAGCTGTTCCGTATGTTCCACTATTTAATGTTTGATTATTAA
>Ga0247608_10001172_pt1 | contig 37706 bp, 39 predicted proteins | sample 176DNAGHGlowgp2_FD_193490 | JGI IMG/M metagenome (GOLD analysis project Ga0247608, IMG submission 193490) | Sheep rumen microbial communities from Palmerston North, Manawatu-Wanganui, New Zealand - 1766 DNA GHGlow gp2 | ecosystem: Host-associated > Mammals > Digestive system > Stomach > Rumen ...
TCTCCTTTTCTATATTAATCTATAGGAACTGCTCTAGGCATCCTAATCATATATCCGTTGTTAACTCTAACTATTTCAGCATTACGAATATTTGTCCAACCATATTTATTATCTGTATAGTTACCAGTTATTCCAACTAAATCATATAAATCAGCAACACGTACTAATCCATATGTTTCCATTAATTCGTCCATTCTCATCAAAACATCTTCTGCTTCGCCACGAGAATTTAATACTATATCATCATAAGAATATGATGTTCTTGTAGAAATAGATGGTCTATTATATGTGTTATCATAATAACTTCTATATGATACTCTATCTGCAGTAGATCTTCTATTTCCACCTCTTGATTCACCATATAACAATATAGATATACCATCTGTTACAATATCTGATATAGCTTTTTTAATTGCAGGAATTAATACCTCACCTAAAACATATGATTTTATATTTTTGGCGTCATCAGATATAAATTCTCCTTTTAATTTATCAAAACCGCTTTTCTTTCTTGTAGTAACAGGTCCAGTAACAACTTTTTCTATTCTATGTTCCTCAATTTTATTTTCTTTTGAACGATTTGAATTAGATTTATAACTTGTTAAATCTGAAACATTACCATCAACGATATTTTTTCCATTATTCATAATAAATTCCTTTCAATATTTTTTAAAAACAAAAACAAAAGAGAAGTATATGTTTCAAATACACTTCTCAAATATTTTCATTCTTCACCCTATCTTTTAGATTTTTTAGAGTTTTTTTCGTCGTCTTCAACAACTTCTTCAGATTTTTTAGCTTTGTTCTTTCTATAAATGCAAACACCAACTACAGCTGCTACTACAATTGCAGTACCAATAATTAGTTTAACTGCTACATCGCTAGATTCCTCAACTAATTCCATTCCTTCCATTGTTTCATTAACTAAATTTTTCTCACTCATTATATATTTCTCCTTTCTCAATGAATGTGAAGAATATCTTCTTCATTATAGCGCACGATTTTTTCGCGAGCAAATCTTATCTATCAAAGCCTTCTTTAGGCATGATATTATAATCTATAACTATACATGGTTCATCTGTATCCGTTATACATGCGTCAAAGTCTAATTCTATTAGACCACTATTTATATTCCAACCAATATAATCACCATTTTTAATAGAATCTAAACCTAATGCAGAATATAATCTATTTAAAGATATATAATTCTGATGGGTCATCTCTCGGTTCAAATCATTTATAATTTTTCTAATAGTGTCTAAATCAGATCTAAAATATCTTCCAGATATACTATCCATACATAAAGTTTGGCCTTTTGGTGTAATTATAATTTGTCTTTTTTCACCATTATTTTCGTTAACTCTATCTTGAGCTATTTGATCTCTTATTTTTTTCTCCCTTTTTTCTCCAATTGTTTCTACAACTTTGTCTCTATATGTATGAAATGCTTTTTCAGATATAGAATATGCTGTAGCTAAAGCTGCTTGCCTTCTATGACTAATTGTTGTGGCACAAATAAGGCATACAGTTGATGCTAAACATGCTGATCCAGCAGGAATATATTCTTTCCATGCTGTTTCAGCCATTTCTTTAAAAGAAAGAGTATCTGTATTTAATTCTTTCTTTTTATTCTCCAATAATTCAACAGCTTTTGGAGTAGCTTTAACTGCTAATACAGTTGAAAATATCATACCAGATATACCAATCCCTGTCAATATTTGAGGACTATTTTTTATAATAAATCCTCTAACCGCTTTTATTCCTTGATTTAGTTTAAAACTCATAATTATTCTCCTTTCTTAAAAAATAAAGGACTATGTATAATCCTTTATTTTGCAATATTGTTTTTAACCACATCTCCAATGTTTTTATTTACAAGTTTTTCAAGATGTATTTTGTTATCCATTTCACCAGCAATTCCTGTTAATATTAAACCGCAAATGCTACATGCATAACCTACAACTTTCATTACTAATATTTTATTCATGGTTAATTCTCCTTTCTTTCATTATAATATATGATTATTACGCGAATTAAAAGCAGAAATGATCCATTGTTGGTGCAACATTTGTTATAATATTATAACATACTAAACCATTTGTCATGATAACTCTTTCATAAGTAAATTCTAAATCATCAACATGTTCTTCTGTTTCCATTTGAAATTTACTCCAACCTAAGCAATCCCCATATGGAGATGGTGCTAATCCTAAATATGAATAATAATCATTTAATGATAATAATTCACATTTTTCAAATTGTGTTTTTGCTTTGCATTCCGCTTGTAGTACTTTATGTATACTTGTCTCAAAAAATCTCATTGAATTAAATTCAAAAAATAATGTATCATCATCTTCTAAATTTTCTAATTGTTTACGTGATGATTCTTCATATAATTGCTTATCAAATTCTTCATCATGTTCTTTTATTATATTTTGTCTATATTCTTTAAATGCATTTTCTAATAGAATATAAGCAGACGCTAAATTTCTTTGTTTCTTTGTATTTAAATAATTAGACCCGAATATGCACATTATAGTAGACAATCCAGATATCACAGCTGGAATATATGGCTTCCAAGCTACCCTTATTGTCTCTATAGCCGTTAATTCATCATTTTTACTATTTTTTGCCTCTTCTATTAACTTTTGTGCCTTAGGAGTCCCCTTAACAGCCAATACAGCCGTAATTATAACACCTGTGGAACCAATTACAGTTAATATAGTTGGCGAATATGCTTTCAAAAATACTTGAGTTTTATTCATAAATATTCTCCTTTCTAAATTAAGCAAAAACAAAAAGAATAGGCGATTATATATTTCGTCTACTCTTGATAAGGTTTTAATGTTATCTACTTTTTAAATAATTTAGGTATAACACTATTTAAAATGTTTCTGCCTAATGTACTAGTTATAGTTGATTCCTGATCAAATCTAAATGTTTTGGCTATTGCATATAAACTTATTAAGGTAGATATTGCAAATGTTCCGATAGTTATATTATTACGAATGTTTTCTCGTTTATTTTCAGCTTCAATTTCTTCCCTTTTCATTCTAAATTCATTTTTGCTTTGTTCTAACTTGATTAATTCGTTTCTAATCCTATCTCTTTCATTTAAAATATCGCCTTTCTGTTCATTGTCATTGCCAATTACAGTGATTATATTTCCTAAATCATTATAATCTCTCCATAAGGCTTCTTCGATGTTATTGTCCATGTTTTATCCTCCTTTATTTTTACATGATAACAATTACCCCCTTCATTACAGTCACTGTTCATCACGCGAAATATCGACATTGTGATTAATTTTAAAAATAGCATGTTTTTTTCTAGGATCTGCTATTTTATCACTAGATATTCTAAAACGACATAATCCTGTAATGGGGTCTATATCTACTTGACCGTATGCATATTCTTTTCGTTTAAATATCAAGCAAAAAATAAAACCAATCGTAAAACCTATCACAAATATTGCTAATTCCATTAACATTCTCCTTTCCGAAAATATAAAGAGTCTAAGTTAATTAGACTTCTTCATATATAGATTTTAAGCTTGAAATTGTGTCTTTAAATTCATCAATGAATATTACATTTAATTCTTTAAATTTTGTATTAAATTTCTTAGTGAAAATAACCTCATCGATTATTAAGTATAATACACTTAATAACCATGCGATTGCATCTCCTAATAATAATACAATTCCTACTAAGAATAATAATAATACTCCAATAAATTTACTCATTTCCATTCTCCTTCTTTCTATTATAATGTGTGTATATTACGCGAAAAATAAAAAGCGTATGTATAATACGCGTTCTATTTTTGTTTGCAATATGCTTTTCCTTTATGGCTTTGAACACATACCCATCCACTAGGTGTACATGCCCATATAGCACCATTCTTAGCATATTTAAATTCTTTAGCTGAGAATACAGTTCCTTTTTTATATTGAGCATTAGCATTTTCTTTTTGATTAACACAATGCTTTTGACCATCTTTAGTTAATTCTTTTACTTTTTTAATTCCATAATTGGTGCCAGCGCCATAACGTACGTATCTAGGTGATATGACAATATAATTTCCTAAAGGTAAACTTAATAATCCATTAAGTTCTTTTTTACCTTTTACATAATCGGTTGGGTCTATACTACTAGCATTTGATCCTTTATCTATTTGAAAATGTAAATGAACTCCAGTAGCTCCACCTGTATCACCAGTTATTGCTATAAAATCACCCTGATTTACATAATCTCCAACTTTAACTTTAGCACTTCCGCTTTTATTATGATAATAAGCACTTTGATAATCTTTATGTTGTATTCTGATTATGCACATAGTTCCGCCTTTTTTACCTTTATTAACAACTTTTACAACTTTGCCATTAGCTGTTGCTAAAATATCACTACCACCAACAACATCTATTCCATGATGAAATTTTCTAACTTTTTCTATAGGATGAATTCTCCATCCATATTTTGATCGAACTATTAATTTACCAGTTAATTTTAATGGTATCATAATATCACTCCTTTGTTTATGTAACATTCCAACCTTTATTAGTTGCTATTGCGATTTCTTCGGCAGTTAATTTAGCCAAGTTTGTTGAGCCTAAATTAAGTTTTTGATTTCTGCAACCTTTTGTTTTTATATCGTATAAATTATTAATTACATTCATTAAACTTTCGTGTGTTAGTAAAGGGCAAGAAGAAAAATCAAGAGTATACGAACTATAATTTTCTTGTCGGCTTGTTTGATATGCCTTACCCAAATCTTTTAGCCCACCTAGGCTTTCTAAAGCACTACAAACACTGAACATACTAGATATTGCAATGGCTTTCCCCATATCTAACAAAGGTATACTAATTAAAGCCTTACAAGTGCCAAACATACTACTTGCATTTTTAACATTAGCGGTATTTAGTTGAGGTATATTTACTAATCTTTGGCAACCACTAAATAGCCCACTCATATCACTTACCTTTTCGGTGTTTAATTGTTGCACTGTTATTATATTTTGGCAACTGCTAAACATATTACGCATATTTGTAACTTTGCTCGTGTCAAATGATGGGATAGATTTTAAACTACCACACGAACTAAACATTCCCTCCATATCTGTAACATTGCTCGTGTTTAATAGAGGGACATACACTAATCTCGCACATTCATAAAATGTGTAATACATACTTGTTACATTAGAGGTATCAACTAAAGGCATAAAATTCAAAGTTTGGTTACCATTGTATAAATAACTCATTGAAGTTATACTACTATCCCAATTATCATATATATCTTTTGCATAATCAAAAGCGTTTGTTATATAATCAGGTGTGCCTGAATATCCTATCTCACTCCAATCAGGTGGATAACCGCCACCACTTGGGATATTTTCAATAGCAGTATCAAAAGAACTTGCTTGTATAGGGTCACTTGACCCAGTTTTTTCTCTAATAGCATCTGCTATATCTGTTAAATAATTTGTTAATGTATCTGTTCTAGCCATTAATAACTACCTCCTAACGCACTGCCTATTGCACTGTCAACATAAGATTTAGTCGCTAATACACTTGTATCTGCACTTAATGTTACAGTATCAGTACTATATGAACTTGATAGTCCATTGCCAACAACTACTTTCGAAGATGCTTCTCTGGTAGTTACTGTCCAACCGCTAGTTTTATCTAATTTATAAACGAAAACTTGATCACCTTGTTGAGATGCACTATGACTAGACATACTTCTGTAATATTGGAATTCAACATTTGTAGGATTATCAGCATTATTTACATATGCCATGAAAGCCATTCTTGTTTGAGAGCCAGTAGCAGGATTACTACTACTTGATGCTCTACAATATACAATCATTCTTTTTTGATAAGCTTCGATGAAATCAGCCCATGTTGATTTTCCATAACTCATAATATACATTCCATCTGGAAAACGTGCATCAATAAAATCATATACACTTTTAGCAGATGGATATTCTGTATCAGTACTTGTATCCAAAATAGTAGTTATTTTATTATTAACATTTTCGAAATTTGTAGATAAATCAGCAATGTCTTGTTGTGTAAAGTAATCGGTTCCTTTTATAGGCGTATAACCATCGTTTCCTTGCGGACCTTGTGGTCCGGTTTCACCTTTAGCTCCTTGTTCTCCTTGGGGTCCTTGCGGTCCAGTTTCACCTTGTATTCCTTGAATACCTTGTTCACCTTTAGGGCCTCGCTCACCTTGCGGACCTTGAATACCTTGATCACCTTTAGGGCCTTGCTCACCTTGCGGACCAGTTTCTCCTTTAGGACCTTGTATGCCTTGTATACCTTGTATTCCTTGTGGACCTTGTATGCCAGTGGCTCCTGAAAAATCAGCAATATAAATCCATCTATAAGTAGGATCTTCAGTTTCTTTTTTTACAAATAACTTGGCATTATCTTCTTGTTCAATATTTCCTTGAATCATGACATAATCATTTATATTTTTATTATCATAATCAGCAATCATTTCTTGAACAGTACTATATACGTCTTCTATTGTAAAAGGTTTTCCTTGAATTCCTTGCGGACCTTGTGGTCCGGTTTCACCTTTAGGGCCTTGCTCACCTTGGGGTCCTTGAATACCCTGTGGACCTTGATTTCCAGTTTCTCCTTTAGGTCCCTGTTCTCCTTGTGGACCTTGAATACCCTGTGGACCTTGATTTCCGGTTTCACCTTTTTCACCAGGATCACCTTTATCACCTTTTTCTCCTTGGTCGCCTTTATCTCCTTTTGGACCGGTATCTCCAGGATTACCTTTATCACCTTTTTCGCCTTTTTCTCCAGGATCACCTTTTAAACCTTGAGGACCAACAGGACCAGTGTCCCCTTTTGGCCCCTTAGGATATAATTCGGTTTCTATCTCAATATCTGAAGATAATTCAGCTACTATTTCATCATTATTAATTAATTCAGTATTCATCTAAGGTCACTCCCCTCAGGATATAATGTTAATATTTTTGGACCAGCATCATCATAACCAATCAATGTTTGTTCATAATTTAATTGAATTTCATACCAATAATCTATTGGTTTATTTGCTAATTCTCCAATTCGTGTATCATCACTAGTTAGGCAAATATCAACATTATTAGTAGCTTCTAAGATTGTAGTTTCCTTTAGTAATAAAGGTTCTTTATCTAATTCTTTTTTATTATAAATTGCAAATGATACTATATCGTCAGGATTTAAAATATAATTTTCATTTTCTTTTGGTTTTACTTTCAATGAAATAGTACATCTATCTCCCCTTGTTAATAATATAGCAGTCCCATTAATTTTTAACATATTTAAACTCCTTTCTACAAATATAAATCATTTGTTATAGTCATTAATCTTTCTTTTTAGATTGTTTGTATAATTGATTAAAATATACACTAGCACCAGCAGTTAATATACCTTGTGTAATTGATGTAAATATGATTAAGCATATATCTTTAAAATTATGAGCATCACATGTAGCAAATACATATAATGCTGATAATATAACTGCTGCACATCCTAATATTAAAGGAATATATTTATCTTTCATTTCAGATTTTTTAATTCCCATACCAATTAAATATAAAACTGGTATTAATATTAATAATTCTGGTTTTATGAATTCTTTAAACATATCCATTTTGATTTCCTCCTTTATAATAATTTAGACTTTTTTAGTTCATCAAACATGTCGTCTACGTACGAATCCCCACCTAAATTATTGTATTCTCTTTTAGCTTCTAAAAGAAGCCTTTTTTGTTCTTCGTTTGGAGAATATAATTTATCTCTAACTTTAGTAAGTTCTACAGTGAGCCATACTTTAAGTATTTGCATTTTTGCTGTATCTAACTTGCCAGATAATTGTTTATCTCCATCTTTACTCTCTTTACGCATTGCGTCTAGAGTTTTTGACATATTTTCTTGTTTTTCTTTTGATTTAGTTTGAATAATTATTCCAATTAAACCTATTATTGCTACTCCTATCGTAGCTCCAAATTGTAGCCAATCGCTCAATTTTTAAACCTCCCTTTTATTGTGTTTTATACCCCCATACGGTATGAATCTTTATATTTGTCGCACTTGTTGCTCTTGTTGCATTACCACTTGTACTAAAACGCCATCTAATAGCACTACTAATAGTAACTGAGGTACCACTGAATTTAAGTAATTCAACTATATGATATAGATAAGTACCATCATCATAATCTCCCATAAGTTGTAGGGTAGAACCCTTAGAAGGAATAAATCTTGCAGATAACCACGAAGAATTATTCGTATAATTATAAACAACTTCAATTAAATCATAGTTAGTATAAGCCTCATTTAAAGAAAAAGCTGCATTAGTTCCACCACTAGTATTATTATAAAGTGATTTAACTAGTACTATATTACCTGCTTTATCTGGAATACGAATTGTTTGGTCTTGGTTATTACCATTAGCACAAAATAAATTGATATATCCACTTCCAGTAATAGGTTTAAGTTGAATTCCTATACCTGGCAATAATTGAATATGCCTTTGAAATTGAGCATTTCCATCTGCATCCCATGTATATATATGATCTGATTTCATTAAATTGTTAGAAGCTCTCCAACAATTATCGCCATATCCCATTATACCAATAATAGTTGTTTGAGAAGTTGATGTATTATTTAATTTAGAATCATCAAATAATGTTGAATCGCTTGTACTATCTGTTGTACATAATCTAAGTGTTAGTCTATAATTCCAACAGTTATTCGTTTGAGTAGTAGAACCACCAAAATGAGCAGATTCAAAAGAAACAACATCCATTCCTGAATATCCACGTAATGGAAGTCTGTCAGCATCAGTTGAAGTATCGAATATTGTTTCCCAAGTAGTTGAAGCTCCACCAGTACTTCTTTCTACTTTTAACCATAAACCATCTTCCAACGTATTTACCCAGAAATATAAGGTTTGAAGTGTACAATATCGTTCATTACTTGATACATTCGTACTATTCCAATAACTATATTTACTAGTTTCTGCAGTACCACTAGGAACATTGTATTTCATAGCTGTTATAGTTATTCGTAACATGCAATCTGTGCTTCTAGCACCATTTTTTAATGGTATAGTAATTGCTCCAGAATTATCTCCTAAAAATAATGCTACTTTTTGTGCATCTGTAAAACCAGCATCTGACCAAGTACCACCTTTATCAGTTGATTTTTCAATAATTATTTGATCGGCTGGCAAACAAACTAATCTATTAGCTCTTGTTAAATTAAATAATGCTTTTGTGGTTACAGTTGAATTAAATTGTTTAAATAATGCTTCTGTTAAATTATCTACAGACGATTTAACTGGGGTTTTAAATTCACCATGTTCTCCAAGATATATTGGCATATCTATTTCCATACCATCTTGTGTATTTGTTTTTCCAAAAGCAACACCATGTCCATCTGGTTTAAAGTCCATCAATACAAAAGATGATTGAATAGACATAGTTTTAGTTGCTTTCGCTCCAAATATATCGGTTACTTCAAATATAACATCATATTTAGATCCAGTACTAAAATTTCCATTATCAGATATCTGATTTGTAGAAAATGTTTGGCCACTAGTTATTATATTTTGATAAGAATATGTTGCATCTGTTGAAACTTTCGTACCAACTCTAACAGTCATTGTATTATTTCCATTAATACTAGATACTCCACCAGAAAATATATATTTTAAGTATTCTCCCTTATCAGTTGATGTTCCACCAGAATTGCATCTATATGATGAGTATCCATTATTTATATATGGTATACTATAATCTAATAATGTAAATGGTAAATAATCAGAACTAGCTGTTTTTCCTCTAGAATCAGTTATTTTTAATTTATATTTATACTGTACATTTTTATTAAAATTTGTAGATAATACAGTATTTAAATCTGCTATACTAATTGAATTTATGGATGAAATATAAACGTCATTATTATCATAATAATCTAAAGAATAGCTTGATATAGATGCCGCATATCCAGCAGTATAAACAACATTTGTGTCTACTATTTTTGGCCATGACATGGTTTTAACATGTATGTTGTCGCCCCAACTTTGTTCTCGTACAGGAGTATTATCTCCTTCTATTAAAGATATACTAGATCCACTAGGAATTGTTATAGAAGGCATAACTAAAGACGAAGTTCCAATATTTATACTAAATGTTAATGATTTTGATCCGATCATGTTAGACCCATTATATGTTTCTAATACAATGGTTCCAGTTTTTGATATAACATTCTGCATACCAGATAATAAATCTTTTTGAGTTAGAAGCGATGGTTTCCAATTAACAGAATTTCCAATTGTAGCCGTAGATGCTTCAACGTCGTTGGCTATAGTATAACCTACACCATCAAAAATTGCTTTTAATTGATGTCTATAAGAAGGACTTGCTTTCATTATTGTAAATAATAAACCATTTTCACTAGAAGAATAATCGCTTCCTTTTATTGTCAACGTACTTCCGGATGTAAAAGCTATTGTAGATGCTCTTGCTATATTTGATAATGTCCAAGACCCAGATGTACTAGCAGCACCGGTAGTATATGTTATAGAAGAAGAATGATCATCTTCAATTGCAACTGCTACTGTTATAGTTTTTGTTCCATCGTCATTATGTGCTACGACAACCGGAGCCAAATTTGTACCACCTATTGGCGGTATTGTATTTCCATTTGATTCTCTTGAATCAGCATAAATTGTTGATGCACCAGTAGAATATGTTACCGTTGTACCACCATTATAAGTTGTAGATGATGGTGTAGTTATTTTACCATTCCATGTATCATTATGATTATACGATGGTATTGGAACAATTCTTGTTGTTCCATTTATTGTAACTTTAACTCTTATTTTGTTATGCATATCATAAAAACTTGTTGTCCATGAATTTCTGTCCAATGCTACTGTAAAATTAATTGTACTTTTATTAGTTTCTGGATTAACTGTTTCTATAAATGTTGCAGTTACTTTCACAGCTTTATGTCCGCCATAATTTGTTGGAGTAAGTGTTAAAACTTTATTTGCTACTGCCATAATATATTACCTCCTATTTATGTTGAAATGTTAAACCACCAGTTGTTTCATTTTTTATGAATTCAAAATCTCCGACATCTAATATTCTATTTGAGACAACTGTGTCGATAGAAAAAGTATCATTTTCCCAAGAAGATATAATTTGATATCCTTTTCTTATTATTATAGATATGTTGTCTAATTCTAAAGAATATCCTTCATCCACATTTGTATGTATATTTATATAAGGCATACTAATTGGTTGTGAATTGTCAACATTAATGCCATAAGCCTCTTTTGCTAATTGGTATCCATTAAATTTTTTTGGATTAGTATATGCTGTAATATCGGATGCATTATTAGTATATGACAATCCTAAACAAGCATATAAATCTTTTTGATCCGAAGAATATGATGTTTCTGTACTAACCCAATTAGTTGGATCATCTTTCGGATTACTTGGTTTTAAACCAGTGTCAACTAACTGATATTTTATTGTACAAATTTTTACACCTCTAGATATAGCATTAATCATTGTGTTAACCCATTGTATACCAGAGCCACTAGGATCATATTCATCTATTTTTTTTCCAATATCAGTATTCCATTGTGTGGTTATCGTTCCATTTTCTCCAAAACTTTCCTGCCATTCTGTTTGTGATACATAGTTATCAAATTTTTGATCAACTGTAGATTTATATTCCTCTAGTATACTATTAGAATAATTTTGATATTCTTGCTCCATTTTATCTTTATCATCTTGCGTTAAATATAAATCTATTTGATTTGTTAAAACAAATTGACCATCAACGAATTTATATATTGGATGATCTGATTGAAGCGTAAAATAATTTAAAAAACTATTCTGGCTATTAGTCATCATATATCCTATTACCATGTAATAAGAACCATCATCAATAAATTCATAATATGTATCTGCAGTCCATGTAGGAGCAGTTTCACTAGAAATATGTACATATTCATTATCTTCATTTTTTAGAAAATAATGTTCATAATTATCAGACCAATCATCTGGCTCTGATGTTGTCAAATTAAATGGATCTGGTATTTCAGTCATATAAGCTACATCATCAACTGTAAATAATTGATTTTTAATTTTTCCTTTAGCATATAATGTTTTATTTTGTCGAACAAGATAACCCAAATCTGTCCAACTGCCATTTGTATAAATGAAATGTTTTCCTGTCGAGGTATTAAAATGACGTTTTCCCTCTGACGAAGAACCCGAAGGATTCGTTGAACTTATATACCATGTTGTTGAATTACTTTTCAATAAAGTGTTTCCAAAATTTATACTATAATATGATGTATAATTATCATATGAACTATAATTCGAATTTATTGTATTTTTGACAAATAATATTGGTTTATTTATAGCAAAACCAGCATCTTTAGTTATATAATCATATGCACCATTTTCATCTGAAGCCACAATATAATTTTGATTTAACGCATGACCAGATGTGTTTTTTATAAAATTATATTGTAAGTTAATTGCTGTATTAGCTGTACTTGATGCTGAATTAGCGGTACTTTGAGCTGCACTAGCTGCAGTAGAAGCATCGGATGCTGCACTGGCAATATCGCTAATTTCTTCTTGAATAGTTTTATTGCTACCGCTAAATTTCATTGTAGATGCAGTTATTTCTAATTTCCATTGATTATTAGTGTCTTTATAAAATTTTATTCCATTTGTATTATCACCAATATAAATTTGTCCGTCTTTATCCATGTATATGCCTGTAACATTCGAATTTATTGCATCTTTGCCAATGGTATGTATATTGGTATTGCCAATTATAAATCCGCCAATTGTAGCTCCAAAAGCTACTAAATCAGTAACTTGAATTTTGTCTGCTGTAACAGATTGTGCAACAATTACAGTACCATCTAAACCAGTTTCATGAGCAGAATTTAATTTATAGTATGTATTAGCTGCCCAAGATGGAGCAGATTGACCTTCTGTTACATGAACATAGTTTCCATTTTGAATTATGTAATAATTAGTATAACTATCAGACCAATCATCTGGTTCGGAATCGGTTAATGTAAATTTTGATGCTTGAGTAGTTGATATATTATTCATACCATCTATATTTAACTTATAATATAAACCATCAGAACCTTTAACTACCAATTTATCAGCTTTTAATGAATTAGCTTCAATTAAATCGCCCTTTAAAGTAACACCAACTAATTCACCAGTTATGCTTGATTGACCAACAACAAGATCATTTATTATACCAGATTTAGCAAATAATTGACCAACTGAAGCCATATTAATGTTAGCAAAATCAATTTTTGCATAAGCAGCATCAAGACTATCTGTTTTTAATTTATCAATAATAGCTGCTGATAAACCAGTTAATACACCTTGATTTATTGTAAACGCACTATTTAATATAGTAATATTAGAACCTTGTTCAGTTATAGTATTACCTTGTTGTGTTATCGTATTGCCTTGTTGAGTTATAGTATTACCTTGTTGAGTGATGATATTTCCTTGTTGAGTAATGGTATTACCATATTGTGTTATGGTGTTACCTTGTTGAGTAATAGTGTTCTCATTTTGAGTAATTCTATTATTATGTTGTTGAATTGTATTATTAATACTAGTTATATTATTTCCGTGCTCAGTTATGGTATTGTTCATACTATCTATAATATTTCCTTGAGCAACTATACTATTACTATTAGCTTCTATTGAATTTCCTTGAGCTATTACTGTATTATTTAATGATACAATTCTATCATTTTGTTGATTAATTGCATTGTTATGCTGATTCAAGGTATTACCTTGTTGATTTATTGTATTATCCATTTGAATTATGGAATTTCCTTGTTGTATTATTGTATTATCCATTTGTTGAATTGTATTACCATGTTCATCAACAGTATCAGCCAAATCTTTTACGGATCTACTACGAGCAGCAGGATCTGTTATATTTCCTGTTACTGTGGCATAATGATCTTTAATCATTATTTGTACTCTATCGCCTGTTTCTGCTTCAACAGTAGATTCTACAGGAGTTAATACATTAGAACCATCTAATTGTACATATTCAACATTTCCTATTTTTTTATATGTTCCTCTTATGGTTTCTTCTTTTTTCTCTTCTTTTTTATTGTCAACCAATTTAGCAAATTGAGAAACTATATCTTGTGATAATGCCATAATATTACCTCCTTATTTCCATAAATTTTTAGTAAATATAGCTGTTTCAGAAACAGTTATTCCTGAATCACATTTTATATTTTGTGATATAACTTTGGCTTTTACGCCATTTAATCCAGCTCTTGTATAATTTAATCTAACACAATCTCCTACTCTTACTGGACAATATCCATGAGAATACGATATTTGGTACTCTACTGAATTTAATTGTTTTAATAAATTTTCGGCATATTCATTTATCTGTTCTACTGTTGGATATCCTTGTAAGCTAGGAGACGTATCTCTATATATTATTTCTCTACCTCTAGATTGTATTGACGTTGGACTATTCGGATCCGTATTTCTTACTGTTGTTGAATATATTTCAGATCCAATAGAGCATACAACCTCTACAACATTTGGTATTCCATAAATATCATGAGACATGTTTATTTCTGGATATAAAATTGAACTGTTATCATCATTATAAGTATATACTGGTTGTAATTGATCAAAAGTTTGATATGGAGCAAACAATATTTTTCCATCGGAATCCAATTCTAATTTATATTTTGCTCTGGCTAACAAATCAATTATAAATGTTAAATAATTATCACCAGTATTAGCTACAAAAGTACTTTGTAATGTTTGGTCAGATTCAGTTTTAACAACTGGAGCTCTAACATTATCTCTTACTATAAGATATGCTTGCTCTAAAATGTTATCATTTTTTAATAAAGAATATCCTAATGGAACTTGTTTCTCTTTTAATTCTATTAATGGTGTATATGCATCCATAGATACTGTTCTTACCTTTCCATCAAAACTTGATGTTGGTGTTTGAACTAAAAATACACCTAATGATATTTTTTCCGTTACTACATTTTGAGTTGCTACAAGATATATTCTTATGTAACATTCTCCAACCATATCATTAATATCAATAGAAGCGGAGCCTAATGTTTCAACTCCGCTATCTCTTGTTATACTACTAGATTTTACAGTAGTTAATTTTTCCTTATCTTTCCAAGTGTTTGGATCTACTATATAGTATTCAAATGTCTGATTCATTGATTCAGACCAATCAATCATACTAAATACCTCCTTCCACTCTAGTTATATTTAAGCTTATAGGAACTACTAAATCTGAATATTTAAGACTATATGAAACAACTACATTAGCCCAATAGCCTATTCCAGAAGGTTCTCTTACATAAACATCTCCAGTCCATCTAGATAATCTTCTAATTGCATATAGTGTTTCTTTATCATATTTTGGAATATCAACATTCCATGTAGATTTTTCATTTAAATGTGTTCCATAATAACTAACTGGATGCTGTCTTCCTATATAATTAACTAAAGATACATCTGGTTGTTTATTATCAGAAACACTTATATTATAAGGTAATTTAATTAGTGAACCAGACCAAGGTGGCTCTACTAATCCATCACCATTATCATCAACATTGAATGGACTCCATTTTTCAGCCCATTGTATTATTATAGATGTTTCTCCTATTTTTAAAGGTTCTACATCAGCATAACTTATTGCCCCAGTATCATCTGTTTTTGCTACTATTCTATATCTAGCATAATCTAATGATGGATGAGGATCGACAATATATAATGTTTCTTCATTATCTATATTTTTTTCTATTTCAGTGAATGTTCCATCATATTCTTTTCTATATACTGCCAATTTGCAATTATCAACTAATGATGGTACTAATTCATTATTTTCTTCTATATATTCTATACAATATGGATGTATACTTACCTCATATGTATCTTCGTTAAATATCATATCGGCAGCTACATCATAAAACATATCTTCAAAATATACTGTAGTTGTTTTAGTATCATCGGCATTTAAACCAGAATTCATAGAAACTGTAGCATTTATTGTATATGATACATTATTTTCCAAATCTATATTTCCAGGAGTCATTTCTAATAAAAATTCCCATGGATTATCTTGTGGGTCATAATATTTTTGATATATTTTATCACCAATACTAACCATTTTGATGTTTCCGACATCATCTACTGTTTCATATGCTTCATTAGATACCACTTCTATATAATAACTAATCGGTATTTGTTCCATTGGAGTTGCTACTATTGAAATATAGAAAGGAAAATTATCTATTTCATCAACAGACACTCCTTCATTATTTAATAAATCTATTGTTATTTCTGGTTTTTGATATACATTTACTTCTCTTTCAACAGACCAATCACTATATTCTGCTATTACACCAGCTGTCTGTACTTTCCATTTTATAATATAACCAGCACCAACAGTAGACCATGATGGATCATCTGTATTTATTACATATACACTCGTTGTATTTCTTTCTTCTTCTGGTTTAGTATTTGGAACAACTTCTATTCTTTCAACTGGTTGTAACTCAGGATGTGCTGAATCAATTATTGTAAAATGAATTCTTGCAGTTGTTTCAATTGAGCCATCTGTTGAATTATGAACCCAATATAATTTTAAATCTTCACCTAATACACATGATGTAACATTACTATATGTTGTAGGTGCAGCAGGTCTAGTTCCTAGAGTTACTGATCGAATAGGAGTATATGTTCTCGACTTACCTTTATCATTTATTGATGCGACTCTAAAGAAATATTCATGACCTAATTCTATTCCGGTTACTAATAATTTTGGTCCAGCTCCTTCTTCTGTTTGTTGACTAGATGCTTGACCAGTATCAAAATATTCAATATTTGTAGCCCATTCAACTAAATATGTTTTAGCAGATGAAACAGCAGGCCATTCAACTAATACTGCATATTGAACAGCCATTTGTTCGCTTATTTTTTTAGGTGTAAGAGTTGTGATACTAGTTGGAGCTATTGGTGTTGAATATTGATTTTCTGTAAAATCAGACCAACCACCATATATACTTCCTCTAACAGCTCTAACTCTTACTTTATATTTATGACCTTCTTCAACAGTCGTAGTGAATTTAGCATATCTTGCTTGCAAATTTATACTAGTTGTTCCAGTCTTATATTTATATGTATCATCTCTATAAATTGCAACTTCTACTTTGTTTGCATTTATTTGTTCTGATATATTATTCAGTTCAACAGTTAACACATTAGTATTACTAATTTCATAACTTGGAGCTGGTAACATATAAGGAGGATTATTGCTAAAATTATAAGATGTACTTTGCCAAGCACCATTTTTCCACCAATAAACCATCTGATCGTCATCATCTTTATGCTGAGCAGCAATAGGTTTTACTTGAATTCTTACTTTTTTAGCTTCTGATGGAGCAGAATATGAAGATTGTTTTAATTGTGTATTTGTAGGATTTTGAGATCTCCATATTCCATCTCCCACATCATATTCCCATTTTACCTCATAATGATCTGTATGTTTTTTATCATAAGACCATGTTGCAAACATGCTTCTATCTGTACCAGCATCTAAACTAAACCAATCGAAACGAACTTTTGTTCCTGTAACTTTAGTTGTTTTTGATTTAGTAGGCGTTATTGCTGGTAATTTCAATGTCGTTCCGACAAATATAAACGGAGCAGAACGAGATATACCATTAGTATCTGCTATAGAAGTCCATCTATATGGATCATTATATACTGATCTTGCAATACTCCAAAGACTATCATTAGTCTCTACTACCCAATTATTACCTTGTTTACCCATATTTATGATCTCCTTTCAATGTTAGCAGCTCTAATTAATGTTGCAACTGCATTTTGTACTCCGCTTCCATCGTCATATGTTACGCCATTAATATTATAAATATTTCCAGTAGAACCCATTTTTGAATCTAATTTATTTATAGCTGATACTATATCATTATTAGCTCCATTTTGAATTCGTTGTCTCATTCCATAACTAATGGCATTTAAATTTGTTCCAACGTCAACATTTCCAAACATATTTCCTATCTTATTAGCATTATCTTCTATATCTGACAAATCTAATATAGGTCTAATCATTGGTTGGTTAGTAGTATCATCATTTAATATATCATTAACTTTTGATATAGCGGAAGTCAAACCTTTTGTGGCTTCATTGGCCATACTTTCACTTTCACTATAAGCTTCACTAGTATATTCTTTTATTCCATTTATGAAGCCCATACCAAAGAAATTACCTAATTCTAAAGTTTTTCTAGAAGGAGAATGAGCATCTATTGCTGTTTTCAAATAAGAATATGCATCTGTACCAAGATCTGTTACAGCATCTGTAACTAATTTCTTATTATTCTTAATGCCATTTGCAAATCCTTCATCGAAAGTTTTACCAACACTTTCTATTTTCTTTTTCATTTCCTCGCTAGATAAAATGTTTATAAATTCATCAGATAATAATGCTAAATTATTTGTTGCTTCTTTCATTGAGTCTCCATCCATTGTTGACATGATAGAAACAAAATCTTTAATTCCATTTCCAAAGACACTTAGTTTATTTCCTAAAGATGATAAATTAGAAACTAAACTATTAATATCAACTTTAGCAAAATTTACTAATTGTTCTAGAACTTTTGAAGCAGCATTTACACTACTTACTTTATCTTTTCCAAATGTTCCTAAATTATCAGTAAATCCTTTTATTCCTTCAGCAACAGATGGTAATTTTTCAGAGAAACTCTTTATATCATTTTCTCCAGATAGCCATTGCCATACTCCACCAGATTTAGGAATATTTTTGGATACTTCTGCTAAAGATGCTATTGCACCAGCAGCACATTCAACAGTAGCAACTTGATCATCACTAAAGGTTCCAAGATTTGTTCCGAATTTATTTAAATTTGTACCTAAATCAGGTAAATATCCAGAAAATTTTCCTAAACTATTATCGCCAACAATTGCTGCCCATAATCCACCTTCATTAGGTATTTTCTTGGCAGCTTCTGCTAATGCTAAAATAGATTTTGAAGCGCAATCCACTGTTGTTACATTTTCGTCAGTAAATGTTCCAAGATTATCTCTAAAATCAGCTAAATCTGTACCTAAACCTGGTAAATATCCAGAGAATGTTGATAAACTATTTTCTCCAACAATAGCACCCCATAATCCACCTTCATTAGGTATTTTCTTAGCCGCATCAGCTAATGATACTATTGCTCTTGAAGCGCAATCAACAGTTTTAGTTTCTTCATCTCCAAATGTTCCTAAATTCTTAGAGAATGTTGCCATGCTAGTTCCAAGAGAACCTATGGCATCTCCAAAGTCAGCTAATGAATTATCACCAGTTAACCAAGATGATATATTATTTAATAAATCAGCTGCAGTTATAGTTAATATAGCTGATCCTAATTTAGCCATATTATCTGCAACTTTAGGATTAATCTTAGCAGCACCTTCTATAAAGTCTTTGGAATTTGTCATAAATTCACTTAGATCTTTACCCATATCGCCTAATCCGTGACCGAATGATGCTATTGTAGTTATTGAATCTATAAAGTTAGCAACAGACAATGCAGCTATTCCAGCTGCTAACACACCAATTCTTGCTACAATATCAAAAGGAACAAGTTGCATGCCAGTTATAAATGGTAATAAATTTACCATAAATTGTGATAAATTAGAAGCTATATTTGGTAAAGCATCTGATATGCCACTCGCTATTCCACCAATTAAACCGCCTATAAAGTTACCTATAGCAGTTCCTATTGATAATAATAATTCGCCACCACTCTTTACCAATTCATTAAATCCTGGTATTTTATTTAATGCTCCAACAGCAGCTATAACAGCTCCTAATTCAGCTATTAAAGCACCGAATGCTAATACTCCAACTATTGCGGCAGGAGCTAACAATGCAAGAGCACCTAATTCTATCATTATTAATGCAATTATACCTATTGATTCTAATCCTTTTATTAAATCTGATATATTTACATCTTTTAATGCTTCTGTAAAGCCATTAAATATAGCCATTACAAAATTTACTAATGATTTAATAATTACTGGTATTTTTGTTGTTAGACTATCAAATAATGATACTATAAAATCAACTAAAAGTGATACTAATTGTGGAATATAATCAACTAAAACTTTTAATACATCGACTAAAGTTTTTACTAAAGTTTCTGCTATTTTTGGAGCAGTCTCTATAATTACATCACATATTCCAATTATTAAATTTTTAATTACTTTAAATATAGCTGGCAATAAATCAGCTATTCCATTTATTATAGCTAAGAATGCTGCTATTATTAATTTTATATTAGCTGTTATTACTAAAGCAAATGCAACTATTCCAGCAGATATTATTGCTAAACCAGCACCTAATGCTATTGCTCCAGCACCTAATAATGCAAAAGATGCAGATAAAGTAATTATGATAGGTGATAATGGTGCTAATATCGCTGCGGCTATACCCATTATAGCCATAAATGATGCTAATGCTACTCCGCATTTAATTAATTTATCAACAGGTATTGTTGCTAGTACTTTTAAACCTAAAGCTAATGCAATAATTGACGCAGACATAATTAATATTGCGGATGCTGAAGCTACTGAATTGTTTGAAGAATTTAGTAATTGAATGACTAATACAAACATTAATAATGCTCCAGCCATTGACACTAATGCACGTTCTATATCTTCCCATGACATTTTAGATAAAGATTTTAATGCACTTGCTAATATAATCATTCCTAAAGCAAATGCTAAGAATCCCTTTATGCTAGCTGCTTTACCTTCAGTATTACTAGTCTTTTTAACAGTAATCATCAAAGCTATATAGCTAACTACTATAGATTCAATAATTGTTAGAGCTCTGCCTATATCATCCCATGTCATAGTTGCTAATATTTTCATAACACCAGCAAACAATAACATACTTAATGCAAATGAGAAGAACCCTTTTAATCCTTCAGATTTATAATCTCCACTAGATTTATTAATTATTGCTATAGCAGCTGTAAATCCAAATATAACAGCTCCCATAGCAGCTAATCCACGACCTATTTCATCCCAAGACATAGTTGCTAATATCTTTAATGCACCAGCTATAACAACCATACCCACAGCAAAAGCAAAAAAGCTAGGCATTTTAGTATTATCTAATTTAGCTTTATTAACTATTGCTATAACTATTAATAGCTCAGCAAATACGCCACCCATAGCAGCTAATCCACGACCTATTTCATCCCAAGACATAGTTGCTAAAACTTTTAATGCTAAAGCTAAAGCAAACATAGATAATGCCATTTTGAATAAAGTCTTTACTGATTTATCAGTACCTCCACCATGTGCATCAGTTATCTTCGATAATATCTTAAATGAACCTAATAATTCTGCAAATAATGCAGTTAATGCTGCAATAGAACTTTTCAATTTTTCGGAATCGATCATTGATAAAACAAATAATGATGCTACTAAAATCGCAATTGATGTAGCTATTTTCTTTAGCTCATCTAATTTTATTTTATTTTTAAATTCATCAATACATGAAGTTAAACTTTCAAATACTCCTGAAATATTATCAATGATTTTCTTAACACCTGAAACTATTCCGCCGCCATCTTTTAACTTCTTAAACAAATCTATTAGTTTTTTCAATAAAACAACAAATAATCCAGCACCAGCTAAATCGAAAATATCTTTTAAACTTCCGTTTGGTGCTATTACTTCAAATGCTTTTCCTAAAACTTGTCCGACTAATGCACCAAGTTTTCTAAGAAAACCAAATATTGTTTTGAAAAATCCAACTATTTTATCAAAGTTTATAGATTTAAAGAATTCTACTATTTTCTCTGATATTTTCTTTATCCATTCTCCTATTTTGCTAAAAGCGCTTTGAAGTTTTTCTGAATGCTTTATGTAATCGGTTACTTTTAATATTAATTCGGAAAAATATCCGATTATATCTAACAATGCTTTTCCAACAGGAGCAAATATACTTAATAAATTAAATAAACTTGAGCCTATAGATTTTATAAATTCCCATGCAGTTTTTAAAATATTTATTACAGAACCACCTATATTTTTAAATGACGTTATAAGATTAGTTATTATAGACATTATTTTTTCATTATTCTTTATAGAATGATATAAGTTTATAGTTTCAAGTACTAAACTTTGTATTATATTAGTTATAAATTTTAAAGGACCTTCTAAAACTCTTGACGAATTAATCCAATCCATAAAGTTATTTATAACATTAGCTAAAGCATCTACTATTATCAATAATCCTTCAGCAAAAGGTTTAAATATTTTTAATATGTTAATAAATACTGAACCTATCGATTTTACAATATTCCAACCAGTCTTTAAAATATTAAAAAATGCCGTGAATACATTTTTTATAACATTAGTTACTTTTTCGTTAGCTTTTAATTTTGTCGTAAAATTTTCAAAAGCTTTAGTTATAGATAATAATTTTTTTGCATCAAAGCCTTCAAATACATTGTCCCATGCTTCTTTTATTGGATCAACTATGGATTTTATAGCTTCAGCAATATTAGATAATGCTGAATGTAAACTATCTCGTCCACCTTCTTTTATCCACTCATCTAAAATATCTTGAAACTCATCTAAAGGTGCAGCGAACCAATCATAAAATTTTTCGCCAATTGTACTATAAAATTCTTTTTGTGCATCCAAATCACCAATAAAGCTTTTAATTATATTCATCCATTTTGTTGAAACAGCATCTTTTGTAGCCATTATGACGTCTTCCCATGTACGATATTCTTGACCAGCTTTAAGTGCACTCATACCAAATTCATCAAAACCAGATATCATCTTTTTAAGAGATTCTTGAGCTTCTTGAGACATTTTATCTAATTTATTTTCTTTAATAAATTCGTCCCATTTTCCTTCTTTTAAAGCATCATATCCTTCAATCATTGTCGATGCGGTAATTGTTTTATTATATTTATCTTTCATTTCAGTAATTGCTGTGTTCATCTGATCTGATGCTTTTCCATATTTTTCAAATACGGCCATCATAACATCAGATGTAAACCAATCACTTTTTGCTAAACTATCTTTGAATCCTCCGATATCAAATGCTTTTCCTTTTTTAGCTTTATATTTACCATCTTTTGTTTTCTTTAATGTGCCCTTTTCTACTGCTGTTTCTAAAGCTAATTCTTTAAATTCTTTTGTGGCCATTTGAGCAGTTTCAATCATTCTCCAATGATATCCAGTTACTTGTCCACTACCTATAGCCTGTGACATAGCATACATGGCACTAGTTGCTTTTTGAGCATTCTGACCAGATTTAGCAGCCCATAATGCAATACCTTGCATTGCTGTTACTGAATCTTCTAGATTTTTTCCAGCACCAGTAAATTTAGAGATATTTTCTATCATATCAGTAAGATTATAACTAGTTTCATCAGTAAACCAATTTAATTTATCAACTTGTTTTTCTACATCATCTAATTTAAAACCTTGTGATACTAATGTTGACATAGAACTAGCGGTTAACTGTAATTTTTGCCAACCAGCAATAATATTATCAGTACTTAATGATTTAATAGCACTAACAAGTTTGTGTTCTATCATTCTAGTAACATCTTGTATCACTGTCATAGCAGCTATACCAAACATACTAAAACGATTAGACATTTCATCTACAGCTTCATATAATTTATTAAAATTTACATTATTAGCAGTTTTTTCTACTTGCTCTAATCCTTTGGTAGCTCCATCCAAATTTAAAGAAGCTTTTAATTTTTCTATAGTAGTCATCGATTGCTTAACATTTTTCTCAAAATTCGCATTATCAAATCGCATCTCGACTACTTTTGTGTCTATAGTTTTACTCATATGTAATTGTAACCTCCTTCCATGCGTCTTTTGCTATCTTATCAAATATCGGTTGTATTGTTGGATTAATGTAATCTATTCCTTCAACCCATCCGCCATTTTTTGTTCCATGACCATACTGTAATATTATAGCTATTGGAACTCCATTTTGAATATTTGTATTATGAAAGACAATAGACGAAGATTCTCGTTCATGTATTATTTCATATGTCCATGAATCAGCAGTTTTTCTAGTATCCTTAGGAGTTGCTTCTGATAAAGCTTTAACTCCTAAACGACCATAATAATCTAAATTTCCTAATTTTACAACTTCTTTAGCTCTCTCTAAAAAACCATTTAATTTATGAAAATCTCCTCTAGATTTGAATTCTATCATATTATCACCTCTATAAAATTATCCCATTGAATTAAATTGTTTTCTTCTAGCAGCATTTAATGAAGCATATCTACTGGCCAAATCGCGCTTACTAATTTTCTTAGGAGGCGTATTTTTAATGTTACAGATTCTTATTAAAGTTAACAATCTATTTATATGCCATCTTTGACACTCCATAGGTATATTTAAAGATATCATCCAATAATATATTAATTCAGAAGTTATTGTTTCTCTATTAGTACCAGTTTTATTATCATAAAAAGTTGTAGCTGTTCTTGAATCAGCTATATAATCATTTATTTGTTTTATATTATCTCTCGTTAAATGTTCATATACTTCCGATTTAACGTTTTGAGTTATTGTCATACATTTTATATAATCTAATGTTTCCTCATAAGATTTTTCTTCTTTTGTCAAAAATGGTTTACGCCATTTTGCTTCCCACTTAGAAATGGAAACAAGAGAATGCTCCATTTGTAAAGTTTGTTCTTGAGTAATTTTAACAAATTCTTCTTTTTTCTCATCCCATGCTTCTTTAGCTGGTATAGTTATTTGCAGCATTCTCATTACCTCCATTTAAATTTTTTATTTATTTTCTAATAATTTTCTTTGTTTTTCTACTTCTGCTTCTAAAGCTTTTTTATCTATATCAGATGGCATTATACCATTAACAAATTCAGCAGCTTTAGAATCGTCTGTTGCCAATTCCATAAATAATTTAGAATATGCCTCTGTTTCTGAAAAAGCAACAGATAAAGGATGTCCTTCATCATCTGTTTTTCTAAATCTTTTTCCATCTGCAGATTTTTCACCATAAGCTTTAAGAATTAATTTCTTAAAAAATTTGATTATTTCTGGTTGATTTTTCGCTTCAATTATATTTTTTATAGTTTCAGCTAATCCTCCATCAACACTTAGTTCCATTTCTGTTATTTCAGCTTGTGTTAAGTTAAAAAAGAACTTTTCCTCTCTTTCAACATCATTATAATCTTTATATTTTATAGTTTTTGCGATCATTTCTAATTCTCCTTTCAAATTTAAAAAAGAGGGGTTGTTAGATACGCGTTTAACCCCTCAAAAATATTTAATTATTATCCGCCTATAGCAGCGCTAACAGTAATTGCTTGTGTAGCAGTCTTAGTTACGCCACCACTAGTAAAGCTTATAGTAACTTCTTCATCAGTAGTTTCTAATGCTCTAGTTGGGCTATATGTATAGTTAGTTACAGCAGCAGATGTTGTATCTTCATAAGTTGCAGTAATTACCATGCCAGTAGCATCGAATGTTTCACCTGCAGTATATGCAACTTTAGTTGGTGCTGTAGTGATAGTTAATGAAGATAAAGTTTTACCTTCAATTATTTCTAAGATTTCATCTGGTAATGGTAATCTAGCATCAGATGATGTTCCACCATATAATACTTCTTCAAGTTTAGCTAATGCTGTAGCATCTACCTTAGTAGAATCAATAACTAATGAAGCAGTTGGCTTGAATCCTGTTACTTCAACTGGAGTAGTACTTATTTCCCATGAGAATGTAATAGCTTCTGGACTATCATTTACAGTAGCATAAGCTTTTTCACTTGGAGCAGCTAAAGCACCATAAATTAAGTGAATCTTATATCCAAGTTCATTATCTGTATCACTACCAATTTTTGTTTGATAAGCTAAACCGAATAAACCACGTTTTTGTTGCCCAATAGAAACGCCACTTGCTAATTCAGATTCACCATTACAAGCTGCAAATTCATCAGGATACATGTATGCTTCAATAGTTGCTCCGAATTCTTCATTAGACATTAAATTTAAATATTTTATATTATCAGCATAAAGTGGAGTAGCCTCTGCTCCTGAAGGGCTTTCATTAACAGCAGTTAAACCATTCCATGCAACACCAGTTGGATAAGTGCCATTTAATGCTGGGTAAAGAACACCTTTACTAACACCAGTTTCATATAGTCTTTCTCCTACTTGGTCCCATTTTAATTTTGACATTTATTTTCCTCCTTTATTTTCTAATAATAAATTGTTATAATATCATGATTAAGATTGTCCGTTATATAATGTCTGTCATAGGAAGATAAAGGTAGTTCCAAAATCTTCTCTATAACAGCATTATCGGGGTGTTTATCAATAATAACTAGTTCATATCTAGTCTTATTGATGTATTTTATATTATCAGCATGATTACTGGTAATATCGTTTCTAGAATACCTTATACAAGGATACTCCATTTTGAGATTTTCTGGGGGTTGATAGTAAACATGTCTATTACCCATTAAATTTTCTAATTTAGTTTGAAGTTCCAGACGTTTGTTCATTCCATTCGCCTCCAATATTTAATATTAATCTTGGATATTGGATTTCTACTGATTCTATTTTCCATTTAATTCCAAGATATTCTACATATCTCATTTTTTGGAAATTCTCACTGGCATATGGATCGGCAACAATACTTATATTATTACTTAAAGTTATATTATCATTAACTTGTCCAGATGATTGCCATCTGCTTATATCTCTAACAATATCACCATAATAAGGAATATCTTTATATGTTTCTTCCCAAATACCAGGTTCTGTTTCCACAGTATCTAAGAAACCGATGTTTCCATAAAATTTAGCCATATAAAAACCTCCTTAATACTATTCAGAAAGTAATACAATATCTTCTAAAGAATATTCTTTTACTAAGTTTCCACAAGTAACTTTAACTCTTTGATCTTTATTGGCAATTTTAAGAATTATAATACCATCAGGATCTAAAGTTGTTGGTCCATAGAAACCGCCAATTAATTCAACAACAATTGGGTCTTCAAGATTTGAAGTATTATGTAAAGCTAAATAATTACCTTCTTGTAATTCTGGTTCTGAACTAAATCCAGTATAACCAGTAACATATTTTAAAGTTCCAGTTATTTTATTTCCTGAAATTTCAATATTATCTTGTAAATCTCCTACAACTTTACCAAGTAAATCTTCTGATACACCAATTTCAACATCAGTTATTAATTCTGGATCAAAAGATGATACTTTAGTAGGAGTTAATGTTATTGTATTTGATTCTATAGATGTTTTATTATATATAGTAATACTAACATTTTCTTTATTACTAAATATTTCTGGTCTATATTTATAATCACCATCTACAATAACAACATCATTCATTTCAAAAGAATGTTTTAACTCTTCAGCTGTTACTCTATTTTCACAAGCTTCTTCTTTATATAGATAACCATCTGGTTCATCTTTAACAAAGAATTCTACGCCTTCAACATTAACGTCAGAGTATTCTTCTATATATTTGTTGTTATCCATATATTATCTCCTATTCTTATATTTATTATGTTATTATCCACCAACAACTTCTTGTGCTGCAGAAGCTTTCTTTAATACAATAGCTGAATATGGAACTGTTAATGCTCCTGACATTCTTGTTTCCATTAAATATTTCATTTGGTTGTAGTCAATATCGAAGTCATCAAACATGTTAACGCTTCCGCCTTTATCTGCACCAGCAGTATAATCGTTTAAGTTAACAATGATACCATATAAATCAGTATGACTTTCCATTTCTGGAATAGTAACAATTTCGTCAACTCTTAATGCTGTAGCTAATTTATCGATTGAATCATAGATTACTCTACCATTTTGATCTTCAATTAATAACATTTCAGTAAGACAATCTTCTGTAGTATAGAATGTTGGTTTTCCTGAACCTTTGTAGTTCTTACGAGCTTTAAGAGCAGCTCTTATAATACCTTTAGCTTCAGAATCATTTTCACTATGACTATTATTTTCATTATTGTAGTCAACACCTTCAGTTACTACATATTTAATAGTATATATATCGTCATCTGAAACTACTGGTCTAATATTTTGTTCATTAATCTTATATTGATCAGATACATCTCTACCATCACCTAATAACATAGCTAATGCTAGTTCTTTATCTAATTGTTTTCTCATTTCTTTCTTTTGCCATGCAATTACATCGAAATCTGTAATATCAACAACATCGTCTCTATCAATATCATTCTTAATATATACAGTTGTTGGTGTAGTTACACGATTAAGAACAGCCATTTGAATATTAGCTTTCTTAGATCCTTTAATATATCCTTTAGCTCTAGCAGTTTGTTCATCCATTCTACCTAAAGTATTTTTTACTCTAGAGAAAGGTGAATGTTTAACTTGAGCCATAACTTTAGCAACCCAACTATTATCTTTTTCAACCATTAATGGTTCACGATTAACGTTTGTTGCATCTGGAAATAATGGAGTAAAATCATTATTTTCATTCCATTCTAAACCCGCTTCTTCAGCGTGAGCCATGAAGCTTTCTCTCATTGATCCATATTTTTTAGCATCAGCGATAGCTGCACTAATCATTTCAGAATGAGCTAGAACATCTTCACGATCATTGTCATTATCGAATACGTTATGTTTCATATCATCTTCTCCTTCTTCATCTTCGTCTTCATCTTCTGCTTGAGCTTCTTCAACTGCTGCACCAATAATAGCATATACTACATCTTTTTGTTCATCAGTTAAAGTGTCAAACACTTCTTGAACAGTCTTTTCTGCTCCTTCATTTTTCTTTTCTGAGTTATTCTCGTTCATTTCTTTTTCCTCCTTTTCCTCAGATTTCTCTTCTGAATGTTCCATATAAACACTAATGGGTTCATCAGTGTAGATAGTGCCTTCTTCTTCATCCTCAGCATCATCACTATGTACCACTACAGAATCTATATAGGCACCAGGATTAGCACCTGCTAAAACCAAACTAACTTCTCTAATACATCCATGAATAACATGATTCATGTTAGACTTAAGTTTGTTGGCATAAATTGATAATTTATCAACATCACCATTAAGCACTAAAGATCTAGCAGTTTGACCAGATTCTGTGTCATTAAATTTACAATAAGCATAGACACCTTCATCTCTATTCTCAAGTAAAGCATGACCTAGAACTTCATTAGGGTCGTCGTGTTGATGATTCCAAACTAATGGAACTTTTTGTCCATCATTATCTTTGAAAGCATCTTTCATGATCGTTCTACCATCGGAACATTCAATATTATTTCTAGTAGCCCAACCACTAAAATCGTAATTCACTAGGAACTACCTCCCTTCTGTTTTTGCTCATCACTTATAATTTGATCTATGACATAATATACTGCTTCTTTTTGTTCATCAGTTAATGAATTAAATACTTTTTGTTGATACTCGGTATCTCCATTTTGATCTTCTTCTCCATTCTCAGAAGGTTGAACGGAAGGAGCTGCCTCTTGATATGGGGAAGCAGTTTCATTATATTCTTCAGGATATTCATCTATCATTGGTTGATTTAAATTACTATTTCTTAATTCATCTGCTTTAGGATCATCGCTTGGTTTATAACCAATGATTCCTCTAAACTCATTTGATGATAATATTTCATTCCTTGTAAATTTATCAGCCAAATCTGCTAATTCCTTAACAGGAACTAATGTGAATGGATCTCTGAAGTACATAATAGTTTGACCTTGTGTTCTAGCTGTTTTAGTAAGAAACTTTCGTTTCATTTCTAAAGCTATAGCGTCAATAATTGGTTCAATTGTACGAGAATAATAGTTCAACATTGTCGTCTCATTAGCTGTACCATTCATGATTTCTTGAGTAATACCTAGCTGACTATAAAGCATGCTCGTTAGATATTCTATTTGTTTCATTAAATTATTTTCTATTGGACGATTTAATTGAGTTATTTTCTCTGTACCATCAGTATAGGCTATGCCATATTTAGATCCGGCCAATTGTCGCTCAATCTCGTTACGTCTCTCATTAGCTTGAGTTTTTCTTGCTTCTGATTTTATAACGTAAGGCAATTGAATGATGAGATCTAATTTTCCAGAACTGGATTGTTCATCAACGTTATCTAATAAACCTAGTTTTCTTGACAAACGTTGTAAAGTTGAACTATGTTCATTCATAACAGCATATAATGGATTTTCAATTATTCCTATTTTATTTTTAGGTAAAATTATTTCTTCTTTTTTGCCAGTTCTGTCATTATATAATAAAACTTTAACAGTCTTTGGATACCATTGTGTTATCTTTCCGGCTCTTAAAGTTATTATATCATAAGAATTTGTGTGCATAGGATTTTCATTTGTGTCTACTGGCACAACAGCAACACATCCTTCGTCAAACATTGTCAAAACTATATCTTGCATTAAAGCTCTGGAGGTTTGATCGATATTAGCTTCTAATGTTAGACAATTATTTAAACCCGATTTTACTTCTTCTTGGAAACGACCTTGATCATCAGTTTTACAATGTCTTATTTCTATAGCTGCAACATCCATAGCTATTCTATTTAATACAGAAGTGACAATTGATCTTTCATTTCCTCTAGAAAGCCTAACTCTATCTGGTCTAGAATATGAGCCAAAAGAATAACCGCCTCTAGTTACTGAAGTTTCACGATTTAAAAAAGCATTCCATGCATTTTTTATTCGTTCACCGAATGTAAATTCCATGTTATACCTCCATTTCTATTTTTTATTTATATAATTTATAATAAGAATAAGCATCTACAATTGCAGCACCAATAGCTAGTCCAATCAAAGCTGCAGCTTGTTTATTTGTATAATTATTATACTTTATTAGGTATTACCTCTTACCCATATTTTTTCTTCAATTTATTATAATATTTATCAGTAGCATAATTTTGAGCATACGCGCCTTTAGCCACATTAGTTAATCCTTTAGATGCCAATCCAGCTGATGCTGCTACACCTGCACCACCAAATAAAGCTGTAACATAATGTTTGCCAGTTATGGCTTGTGTAGTATATTTTACAGTTTTAGCTAAAGTATAACCACCTATAGCAGTTTGGATTCCACCTTTTAACATAGTTTTAGTATTATGTTTAGAAGTGTTTTTATATCCTGTAGTTTTTAATCTAATATCTGTAGCATTTCTTACTTTTTGTTGAGATGCTTTAACATTATAATTATGAATTCCTTTTTTCTTATCAAAATATGATGGACCTTTTCTATGTCCCCATTTCATACCAAGAATACCATAGTGGTATAATTCATCAGTATTTTCGTATTGCCACATAATATATTCCTCCAATCATATGTATGTCTTAATCATACATTCCTTTATATTTATCTTTATTTTTAGCTCTAGAAGATGGCTTATAAGTTCCAGCAGCTAATTTATCTAAATGTTCATTATATTTCTTATTTAATATTCTATTGTTTCTTACCATATTAACTGACGATTTCATTATTTGTCCGGTTCTAACACCAGCGTTTATTGCATGGACTCCAAGTCTTATTTTTGGTTGATTTAAAGAATAAAAAGTTCCTAATTTGGTATTACGTAATGTGCTACTAGAAGCTAGAATTAAATTTAAATAATGCATTCCATATTCTAAACCAATACCTGTACCAATTCCTTTTGCAACACTACTAACTATATTACGTTTAGCTTGTGAATTGGTGCTCATTTTAGCAGCTTTTATATTCCAATTATGTTTATATAGATTATTAGTAACAGCTTTTTCTCTAATTTTTTTCTTTATTTTTTTATGTTCTTTTACTCTTGCTCTATGCTGATGCCATTTCATTCCGAGAACACCATAGTGACATAATTCATCTGTATTATTATATTGCCACATGTCGATTTCCTCCTATCATTTATATTTAGCAGCTTTCTTTTCATATTTCTTAGCTTTTGAAGCATAATGTTTTTTACTATCATTAGCTATATCATATGAACTAGGATTACCTAAGAATCTTTTTCTTCCTTCTGTATTATCAAATTGCTTAGCTGCTCTAGCCCATCCATTAGCTTCACTTCTATATTTCTTAGCTTTATTCATATATTTAGCTTGTCGTACAGCATATATATGATTTTTCCATTTCATACCAGGAATACCATAGTGGTATAATTCATCAGCGCTATGATATAATTCTGGGGAATACATGTTTTCTGTATTGTTATATCTCCACATGTTATCACCTCAATCCAAAATTTATTTGAGAAACATTAATTATAGCTTTTCCTGCATGTTTAATTCCTGAAGATGTCAATTTAACAATAGCAGCAGTACCAAGGATAGCGCCTCCAAATGTAATTAAACTTTTAACGGTATTTTGTTTTCCTATTTGTTTAATTTTTTTTTCTCCATATTTATTTTTTAATGTTTCATTTGTTTGTTTTACAGCATCTTTTTCTATTGATGATATAAGATCATGATGCTTTTTACGCATTGAGAAAATTTTTTCTTTAGCTTTTTGAGAACCTTTTCCATAATACGAAAGATGCTTCTTTTCATAAGCATTTATTTCATTAGTCATTTTATAAGCTTGTTTTGTTCTAGGGTCATTTTCAGTATATTTTCTTATTAATGAATTATATTCTTTATCATATTTATTTAGTTTTGTTTCTTTTAATTTTTTTCTATGTCCCCATCGCATGCCAAGAATACCATAATGATATAATTCATCTGTATTATGATATAAAGAATTACCAGGTAAATTATCTGTTTTATTATATCTCCACATAACATTACCTCCGTATTTATACATATTTATTAATTATGTTTTTATATTCTTTATTGGTCGTTCTTTTATTAACAGGTATTTTCATAATTTCATTATGAGCATTTAACCAATCTTTAGCATATTCTATGCTATTCTTTTCTTTTTGTCTATATGTATTAATTTCATATTGTTTCATTTTTTTTAAACCGCCATATTGCTTGAATATATCTTCATCATCGAACATGTTTTTATATTGTTTATCTGACATTTTTTCATATCTTTGTGCTTGACTTTTATAATATTTAGCATTACTTTTATGCGTTTTTGCAAATTTACTAGTATAATCTAAATATTTTTGTTTACGTTTTTGCATTCTTTTTCCAGCTAGAGTTAGACTTCCATCTTTATTTTGATATCGTCTATGACCCCATTTCATACCAAGAATGCCATAGTGATACAATTCAGTATTCGAATGATATAGTTCTTCTTTATTAATTTTATCTAATTGTTTAGCATATTTTTCATGTTCATCAAATAACAATTTAAAATCTTTATCTATCATCGAATAATCATATATATCTTGTTTTGTATATGGGTTTTTTGGTTTATGTTTTTTATACAAATAATCATACATTTTATTTCTGGTTTGGGCTTCTTTTTGTTCTAAATTTTGTCTTTTCTTAGCGTATTCTACTTTAGATTTTCTAACTCCCCAACGCATACCAAGTATGCCAAAATGATATAATTCATCGGCACTATGATACAAAGAATCACCAGGTAAATCATTAGTATTATTATATTTCCACATGATTATTCCTCCTATTCAAATGCTTCTCTATTATTCTTATAAGCTACATATGCATCCATTAATGCTGCAACAGCATCAATTTTCTGATCATATCGCTTTTTATATAATTTTCTATTACCATTTGTATCTTCAAGAGTTATACAATTACCCATAGTAAATGTCATTAACTCTTCATCAAATAATAACAATCTATCTTCTGCCATCTTTTTAATCTCTCCTAATGGTACAGATTCTGTTTTAGCTCCTTGTATAACTTTTTCTAGACCAAATGGTCCATTTTCTTTTTCCCATCTTTCAACAAAATCTTTTGCATTATAAGGGTCAAAACCAAATGCACGTACATCATAATCTTTATCAATAATATGTTTATCAAGATCATCATATACTTCCATCATATCTAAAACAGTTCCAGGCATAACTATTAAACTTCCTTCTTTTATGAATTCATCATATTTGATTCTCATAGCTGGTTGTAATTTCATTAAAGTTCTTTCAGTTATATAATTTAATGACTTTACACCAAATTCTCCTTTTGGTAAAGGAAATAAGAATGTAAAGGAACAAAAGTCATCACCTTGTGATAAGTCTGCACCAAGAGCACATGGCATATTCCAAAAATCACGTTTTCTGTGTTTTAATGTTTCTTCATAAGTAAAGAAATATGTATAACCTTCCATAGGTATACCAAATCTCTTTGCTAAAATATCATTTCTATTTGCAGGTGCTTTTTCAGCTTTTTCAACGTCTAACTGATAAGTTTCATAGCTTACAGTCTTTCCAAGATTCGGATTAGCTTTAATCCACATATCCGGTCTAGCAACTTCATCAATTGAGTCTAATTTATACCACCATATAGATACATGAGGGTTATTATACTCACCTTTTAATATATCCATTAACTCCATTTTGATAGTATCACCAGGTCCATTACGGACTGTACCTTCTGAGCTAACAGCTAAAACAAGATAATCTTCATTTTTAGAAGCACCTTGTTCTAATGCACCAACAACATCTTCTCTTACATCTCCAGATAGCCATTCGTCTATAGTATTAATTCTACTATTTAAACCTTGTAATTTATCTATAGACATTGGTCTTATTTCTAATAAAGAACCAGTTAAAAAATTTTCTATTCCTTTTTTAGTAGAAGCTAATTTAACTCTCTTAATTTTAGATCCGGTTGTATTGTTGATTGATCCTTCTGTTAAAAATTTAAACAAAGGTCCTCTAGATCTAGTTATAGCGGTTCTTATCGGAGATAAAACTTCTTCTGCTTGTTTCATTGTCGGAGCAGTATGCACTTGATGTGTTGTGGATGTGTCGACGTTTAAAAAATAACTTTGTATATATGATTCATATTGTGATTTAGCAGCGCCTCTGGCCACTATTAAATACTGTTTATTTATTAAACGTTTTTTAATTCTTTTATTGACATAATGTCCGCCATGTCCATCTGTTGACGGTACATATACACTACGCTCAACAAAATAATACCATCCAAAAATTTGTTCTGCCCATAATTTAAATGATTCTAATAATCTTAAATCTTCTCCATCAGTTAATGTCAATTCTGACTCGCAGTATTTTATAAATCCTTCTACTGCTTCATCATCATACCATATACCAGGATTATCTATTAAAGCATCTATACGGTGCATTTCCATAGAAATAGTTTCGCATACTGGAATTTCTCCACGCATAACTGCTTCTCTAAATGCACCATAATATTTTGGAACGGCTCTATTAGATAAAGCCATAAACACCCACTCCTATTTTTTAATACCCATTTTCTTTAATACATATTTTCCATCGTTTATAAGACGTGGAACGTTTTTTCTAAGATTTCCATAATTTCCAAGAACAGTTGCGGTTGCAGCAACCAATGCTGCTCCAGTTGCAACATATCCTTTATTTAAACGTTTATAATTATTCTCTAATTCTTTACGTTTATTAACTTTTCTTATTTCTTCATTAGACATTTGGTCTAGTCTTTTATGCTTTTGTAATTTTTTGACTTCATAAGCATCTTTACTTAATCTTCTTTTTTTACCTCTTGGGGTAAGTCTACCATTTTTATCTTGAAAACGTCGTATACCCCATCTCATACCGAGAATACCATAGTGATATAGTTCATCGGTATTATTGTATTGCCACATTAGGTATCACCTCTATCATTTTGTACATTTAATCGCCATTCTAATTCAGAAATCATTTGTTTCTGTGCTTCCATAACTGTTGAATTTAATGGAGGATCAAAAATTAATTTTACTTTCAAATGAATATAAGTCTTTATTGACTCCATATCATTATTAGTAATATAATCTGACCATTCTTCATCTGGTCCAGTTATTTTAAATCCTTCTTTTGGTCCAACACCTAATTGGTTTAGTATCATAAATACAGAATTAATATGCATTATTAAATCTTGATCGAATGGCGAATAATCATTAGCAATACCCAATAGTTTCTTTATACTATAAAGTATACTATTTTCTGTATTATCCATACAATCACCTCTAATCTATTTTAATACATTCTTTTAAGCAATAACCTTCTAATCCATTAGAAGTTAATACTTTATAAAAATCATTAGTAGAATGGAATAGATCTATAGAAATATCATCTGTGTCAGATACTATACCAACTGGTTCAGCATCTTTATTCGGATTACTTCTAACATATATCTTAGTGAATCCATAAACTTTCCCAAATGCAGAATTATCTTCAACACCATCATTAATAGTTGGTTTTGGTACTTCTTCTACACTTTCAATCTCTTCTTCATTATTATCTAAAATTTGTTCAACACTATATATAAGTTCATCAGGACTTTCTGCGACTTCTTCTATAGTTTCTAATTCATTATGTTCTTCCATTGTTTCACTCTCCTCTAAAAATTCTTTTTTCTTGGATTTTCTACTCATGTTAATTCCTCCTAACTTTTCCAAGGGCAAGTATCATTACTAAATCTTTCAACAATATCTTCTTCTATATTATCTGCTGAACCATAATGTATAGCATCATGTGTTCGCTTTGATACAGATATTAAATATTCTGGATTTAATAATAAATCAGACTTGTCTATTATATCATTTTTTGTTATAGGATTCATATGATGAACCAAAATTACACTGTCTAATATTTTATGATTTGGATCTCCAAGATCACAACCGTTGTCTCTAGTTATCACATAATTTCTTATATGCTTCCATTCTTCTGATTTATAAAACATTTGATTTAAATATCGGTCAAAACCAAAAGTATCTTCTCCAACAGATCCATCTAATTTTAAATATTCATATTTATCTTTAAAATTATTCAATCTTGATAATTCAGAATATGTTCTAATATTCATCTTCTTCATTATCATTTCCTCCATGTCCAGAATATGTTTTCATTGCTTCAATTGCATTTGCATATAATTCTTCAACATGTTTGACTGATTGCATTGCTTCTGTTTTTGCTACTATTAAATCTTTTTGTTTTTCTAATATTTCCTTTTCAATTCTTTCTTTTGAAGAACCGAGTTTGAGATAATGAGTAATAACTTGTGAAGAAGCTGTACCATCTCTCAATTGTTGCTCGGCCAAATCCGTGGCTAAATATATTAATTGATTTTCTCTAGCCTCAGGTGTTAACGCCGGTCTAATACTTTTTTTCTTTGGCGTATCAGACGGAAGTTTAACTCTCTTCGTCATACTTATTACTCCTTTCATAATTTATTAAAATTTCTTGTGTATAACATTTAAGGCGACTTATAAGAAATCGAAAAAATAAACTTAAACTTGTGTGTACTAGCTTAAGGAAAGGAGAATAAACCATCACAATAGGAGGGCCAACAACGGAATTTACCAACAGTGTAGATAATACATTTCTTATAAGCCCCCTTAAATGCTATACAATCAACATTTAACGTGATAGGTTTTAGCGTACAAACCTCAAAAATTACCCCCGGGGAAAATTCAAAG
>Ga0247608_10001173_pt1 | contig 37689 bp, 34 predicted proteins | sample 176DNAGHGlowgp2_FD_193490 | JGI IMG/M metagenome (GOLD analysis project Ga0247608, IMG submission 193490) | Sheep rumen microbial communities from Palmerston North, Manawatu-Wanganui, New Zealand - 1766 DNA GHGlow gp2 | ecosystem: Host-associated > Mammals > Digestive system > Stomach > Rumen ...
CAGTTCAAGCTCCGACACCTCTTCCTCGTCGGCCGCAAGCAGCGTGCGCGTTTTGATATACAGAAGCTGGGCCGCCATCTGCACAAACTCGCTTGCGATCTCAAGATCCATGCTCTGCGCCTGTTCAAGCCACGCCAGATACTGGTCCAGAATGTCGGAGATGCTGATATCGCGGATCTCGATTTTATTTTTGGAAAGAAGCTGCAGGATCAGGCTCAGCGGGCCTTCAAAGTCCTGCATGGCGTCCTTGTCATGGACGATGCCTTCCAGATAAAAATTGGGATTTTCCATTCACGTTCACTTATAGAAGAGAGTAAATACCGTGTCACAGGCCCACTGGGAGATGGGCACAAGGTGCATGAAGCACCAGCGGATCGCCGCCGACAGCGGCCTTCCCAGCGCGCCGGACCACACCAGCGCGAGCAAAATCAGGCTGCCATAGCGCTCATAGCGCATGAGAGAGCGGTAGCTGCCCTCATCCAGCAGGGAAAAGAGCACCTTGGAGCCGTCCAGCGGCGGAACGGGAAGCATGTTGAAAACGGCGTAGCCCATGCTGATATAGGCCGTGAGCTCCAGCATGTCCAGTACATAGGCACCCAGCTTGCTGCTCCCGAGCGGGATAAAGAACACACCGTACAAAAGCAGGAAGACCAGCGTGATGACCACGTTGCTCACGGGCCCGGCAAGCGCGGTGATGGCCATGCCGCGCTTCGGGTTCTTGAAGCGGTACATGTTCACCGGCACGGGCTTTGCATAGCCGAAGTGCACGGTCAGCATCATCAGAAGGCCGATGGGGTCCAGATGCTTGAGGGGGTTCAGGGTGAGACGCCCGGCGCGCTTTGCCGTATCGTCTCCCAGTCGGTAGGCCACCAGACCGTGGCTCAGTTCATGCAGGGTAATGCAGATCAGGGACGGTATGATGCCGCTCAACAGATCCAGCAGATAGCTGAAATCAAAACCGTTTTTGATAAGTTCCCAGTCGCTGATCGCAGTCACCCCCAAGATATCGACATTCTACCAAATTTTGATACAAAATACAAGAGCAGCGGGGAAATTATTCCCCGCTGTCTAACTGTTCAAACAAGCTTGTTGATCTCTGCCAGCAGCAGATCTCTGCCCTGGCCCTTCTCGGCGGAAAACGGGATGACCGGGACCTCATCGGGCAGGCCGAGGGTCTCACGGATCAGGGCAAGATTCGGCTCGATCTCGCTCTTTTTGAGCTTGTCGAGCTTATTGGCCACGACCACCAGCTTGCAGGATGCGCCCTTGAACCACTCCGCCATGGTCACATCGTCGGCCGTGGGCTTGTGCCGCGCGTCCACGATCATGACGCCGAGCTGGAAAAGGCCGGCGGCAAAGAAGTCCTCCATGAGTTTTCCCCAGCGCTCGCGCTCACTCTGGTAGACCTTGGCATAGCCGTAGCCCGGCAGGTCGATGAGGTAGAGGCGCTCGTCGATGAGAAAGTAATTGACATGGATGGTCTTGCCGGGGGTGGCGCCGACGCGGGCAAAGTTCTTGCGGTTGAGAAGCCGGTTAATGACCGAGGACTTGCCGACATTGGATTTCCCCGCGAAGGCCACGGCGGGCATGGAGCTTGCGATAAACTGATTGGGCCTGACGGCGGACTTTACAAACTCCGCCTTGTTGACGTTCAAAGCTTTCATATCACTGTCTGACGGGGATGCGCTCCTGTCCCTGTACGGGGATAGGCGCGGATACCGCCGTCTCATTTGATTTCCGGACCAGCGCGACATCCAGGATGTCGTCCACATTCTCGGCCGAAACAAAGCTGAGCTTGGAGCGCACCGTCTGGTCTATGTTTTCCAGATCCACTTCGTTGTCCTTCGGGATGATGACGGTTTTGACCCCGGCGCGAAGCGCGCCCATGGTTTTCTCCCGGAGTCCTCCGATGGGCAGCACGCGGCCGCGCAGGGTCACCTCGCCCGTCATAGCCACATCACGGCGCACAGGAGTCCCCGTAAGGGCGGAAATGAGCGCGACCGTCATGGTAATGCCGGCGGAGGGCCCGTCCTTGGGCACGGCCCCCTCCGGGAAGTGGATATGGATATCGCGGTTTTTATAGAATTCCGGGTCGATGCCCAGCAGCGCGCTGCGGCTGCGGATGTAGGTGATGGCCGCTCTGGCGGATTCCTTCATCACGTCGCCGAGGTTGCCGGTCAGCTCCAGTTTGCCGCTGCCCGGAACGACCGCGACCTCCACGTCCAGCACCTCGCCGCCCACCTGGGTCCAGGCAAGACCGCGCACAAGGCCGATCTCATCGCGCGGGTGCACGGTGTCGGGCTTGAATCTGGCGGGGCCGAGCAGGTCCTGGAGACCGGCGGCGTGCAGGCTGAGGCTCTTGTATGTTTCCTCCGCGATGCCGCTTGCCGCCTTGCGGCAGACGTTGGCAATCTCGCGCTCGAGATTTCTGACGCCGGATTCGCGGGTGTAGGAGGCGATGATGCCGCGGATCGCGTCGTCGTTGATCCTTAACTGCGCGGGCTTGAGGCCGTGCTTTTTGCGCTGCTTCGGGATGAGGTGCCGCTTTGCGATCTGCAGCTTCTCCTCATCGGTGTAGCTATTGAGCTCAATGACCTCCATGCGGTCGAGCAATGCGCGCGGGATGGTGGAGGTGGTGTTGGCTGTCGTAATGAAGAACACACCGGACAGGTCAAAGGGCAGCTCGAGGAAGTTATCGCGGAAGCTGCCGTTCTGCTCCCCGTCCAGGGCCTCCAAAAGCGCCGCCGCGGGATCGCCGCGGTAGTCGGCGGCGAGCTTGTCGATCTCGTCGAGGACCATGAGGGGGTTGCAGGACTTGGCCTGGATGACGCCGCTGATGATGCGGCCCGGCATGGAGCCGATGTAGGTGCGGCGATGGCCGCGGATCTCGGCCTCATCGTGTACGCCGCCGAGGGAGATGCGCACGAGCTTGCGGTTCGTGGCGGCGGCGATGCTCTGGGCGATGCTGGTCTTGCCGGTGCCCGGAGGGCCGACGAGGCACAGAAGCCCGCCCTTGATGTCGGGGCTTAATTGCTTGACGGCAAGGTATTCCAAAATGCGCTCCTTGACCTTCTCGAGGCCGAAGTGGTCGTCGTCCAGCTTCTTGCGCGCTTTGGCGATGTTGATGGTCTCTTTGGTGGTGACGCCCCAGGGGATCTCCAGGCAGATGTCCAGGTAATTGCGCAATACGGCGGCCTCGGAGGAACCGAAAGGCTGCTTGGCAAGCCTGCCCAGCTCCTTCAGGAGCTTTTCGCGCACTTCGTCGGTGACGGGCAGGGCCTCGATCTTCTCGCGGTAGAGCTCGATATCGTCGTCCTCGCCGAGCTCGGCCTGGATGATCTTCATTTCCTCGCGCAGGTAGTAGTCCCGCTGGTTGCGGTTCATCGCCTCCTGGGTCTGGTCACTCAGTTCCTTCTCGATGCTCAGGATGCTGAGCTCCCTTGTGAGAAGACGGTTGATGAGAGCAAGGCGCCGGGTGGGATAGCGCTCCTCCAGCAGAAGCTGCCGGTCCTCCACGCTCAGGCGCACGTTCTGCGCCAGGTAATTGGAGACATAAGCGGGGTCGGGATTGGCGAGCAAGTTCAGAAGCTGCTCGTTGATCATGTCGCCGTTATACTGGATGTATTCTTCAAACTGGTTGAGGCAGCTGCGAAACAGCGCTTCCTTCTTGTCGGCGCTGACACGCTCGGGCTTATCCTCCAGTTCCTCCACATAGGCGTAGTAATTGTCCGGTTCGCAGTGCATGCTCTCCGCCTTCGCGCGGTAGAGCCCCTCCACCATCACGCGGCAGATATTGCCGTGGGGCTGGCGAAGCTGCTGGCGGATGCGGCAGACGGTGCCGACGGGATAGATCTCGTCCTGCGTGGGCATGTCTGCGCTCAGATCCTTCTGGGCCGAGAGGAAGATGATCTGGTCGGCGCGGATGGAGCTGTTGAGCGCGGCGATGGAGGCGGGCCGCTCCACATCGAAGGTCAGGAGCATCCCCGGGAACACATGCAGCCCCCGCAGCGCAAGCAGCGGCATTTTTTTAAATTCGTGATTTTTCTGTGCCATGGTGTATCCTTTCCGGTATACTCCCGATTACTCGTTGGCGCTTTTCAGCTTCTTCTGCTCTGCCGGAGATGCAAGCGCGGGATCTCCCTCATGCAGCACCAGGGGGCTTGTGCCCTCGCGCACGCTCTCGGCGGTGACAAGTACCTTCTTTGCCGTCTTGTCGGAGGGGATGCGGTACATGATGTCGGTCATGACGCTCTCCACGACGCTCCGCAGACCGCGCGCGCCGATCTTCATTGCGATCGCCCTGTCGGCGATGGCCTCCAGCGCCTCCGGCTCATAGGCAAGCTCCACCCCGTCGTAGGACATGAGGGTCTGGTACTGCCGTGTCATGGCGTTTTTCGGCTCGGTGAGGATGCGGACCAGGTCGTCCCGCTTGAGGCTTTCCAGCGTGGCCACCACCGGCAGTCTGCCGATGAGCTCGGGGATGATGCCGAACTGCAGCAGATCGTGCTGCTGCACCTGGGACATGATCGCGCCCACGTCGCGGTCGGCCTTGCTGGTGATATCCGCGCCGAAGCCCATGCTCTTTTTGTCGGTGCGCTTCTCGATGATCTTGTCAAGGCCGTCGAAGGCGCCGCCGCAGATAAAGAGGATGTTGGTGGTGTCCACGTGGATAAACTCCTGCTGGGGGTGCTTGCGTCCGCCGTTGGGGGGGACGTTTGCGATGGTCCCCTCTAAAAGTTTCAGCATGGCCTGCTGCACGCCCTCGCCGGACACGTCGCGGGTGATGGAGGTGTTCTCGCTCTTGCGGGCGATCTTGTCGATCTCATCGATGTAGATGATGCCCTTCTCTGCCCGCTCCACATCGAAGTCCGCAGCCTGCAGGAGTTTGAGGATGACATTCTCCACGTCCTCGCCCACATAGCCCGCTTCCGTCAGGGTGGTGGCGTCGGCGATGGCGAAGGGCACGTCGAGCATCTTGGCCATGGTCTGGGCAAAGAGGGTCTTGCCGCTGCCGGTGGGACCGATGAGCAGGATATTGCTCTTTTGCAGCTCCACCTCGTCCCTGGCGGCGTGCAGGATGCGCTTATAGTGATTGTAGACCGCGACGGACAGGACGATCTTGGCCTTCTCCTGGCCGATCACATACTCGTCGAGCCGCTCCTTGATCTGCATGGGCTTGGGCAGTTTCTTGAGCTCCAGCGGCAGGCCGTCATACCCCATGACCGTCTGCTGCTCATTGTCCATTTCTTCGCCGATGATGCTCGCGCACATGCGCACGCAGTCATCGCAGATATAACAGTTATTTCCCGCGATCAGATGCTCCACCAGAGACTGGGGCTTGCCGCAGAAGGAGCAGCGGATGCTGCGTCTGTCTTCATTTCTTGCCATTGTTTCTCCTTATGAAAGGAAGGAGGGATCGCATTCCGGTCCCCCCTTCCGCACTTATCAACGCTTGTAGATGACCTTGTCGATCAGGCCGTATTCCCTGGCCTCGTCGGCGGACATGAAGTGGTCGCGCTCGCAGTCGGCTGCGATCTGTGCAACGTCCTTTCCGGTATTCTCTGCCAGGATCGCATTGAGCTTTTTCTTGATCTTGAGAATATGCTCGGCCTGGATCTGGATATCGGTGGCCTGGCCCTGGCTGCCGCCGGAGGGCTGATGGATCATGATCTCGGCGTTGGGCAGGGCGATGCGCTTGCCCTTTGCGCCGGAGGACAGCAGGAACGCGCCCATGGAGGCGGCCATGCCGATGCAGATGGTAGAGACATCGGGCTTGATGTACTGCATGGTGTCGTAAATCGCAAGACCCGCCGAGACGCTGCCGCCGGGGCTGTTGATGTAGAACTGGATGTCCTTGTCCGGGTCCTGGGCTTCCAGATACAGAAGCTGGGCGACGATGAGGCTCGCGGTCGTGTCGTTGACCTCCTCGGACAGCATGACGATACGGTCATTGAGCAGGCGGGAGAAGATGTCGTAAGACCGCTCGCCCCGGCTGGTCTGCTCTACTACATAGGGTACTAAACTCATAAAACGCTCCTTATTAAACTAAGATCCAAAAGAGCTTATCCGAATCTGCGGAAAATTATTCCGCCTTGGCAACTGCGCTGTCGACGATGAGGTTCGTGGCAAGCTCCTTGCGGAACTCGTGGCGCATGAAGTCCTCGCCGAAGTACTGCTTGAGCTGCTCGGCGGTGGCGCCCACATCCTCGGCGGTCTTGTTGACGTAGGCTTCAAAGCCCTCGTCGGTATCGGCAAGCTCCTCGGCCTCCATCACGGCGTCAAGCAGCAGGTCGTTCTTGACCTGGAAGACGGCGGCGGGACGGATGCTGTTTTCCATGGCCTCATCGTTGATGCCCATCATCTTCTTGAGATCGTCGACTGTGACGCTGCGGTCACGCATGCCGAACTGGCCGGCGTAGTTGCGCAGGATGTCCTCCACCTTCTCCTCGATCATGACCTCGGGGATGTCGGCGCTGATGTTCTCGGTGGCCTTGCGCATGATCTCGTTGCGGAAATCAGCGTCGGCGCGCTCGGTGCGGACCTTGGTCAGGTTCTCGCGGATGCTGTTCCTGTACTCGTCCAGGGTATCGAACTCGGACACGTCCTTGGCAAACTCGTCATCCAACTCGGGAAGCTCGGGGGTGGTCAGGCTGTTGAGCTTGACCTTGAACACGACGGCCTTGCCCGCAAGCTCGGGGGTGTAGTCCTCGGGGAAGGTGATGTCGATGTCCTTCTCCTCGCCGATCTTCATGCCGGCAACCTGTTCCTCAAAACCGGGCACGAAGCTGTTGGAGCCGAGCTCCAGGGCGTAGCCCTCAGCCTTGCCGCCGTCAAAGCGCTCGCCGTTGAGGTAGCCGTCAAAGTCAATATTGGCGGTGTCGCCCATCTGCGCCTCGCGGTCGTCGATGTCGAGCATGCGGGCGTTGCGCTTGCGGGTGGCGTTGAGCTCTTTCTCCACGTCCTCATCCGTGACCTCGACGGGAGCCTTCACCGCTTCAAGACCCTTGTACTGGCCGAGGGTGACCTCGGGGTAGAGAGAGACGGAGAAGGTGTAGGCAACGGTTTTCTCATCCGTGATGTTCACATCGGAAATGGAAGGGGCGCCGACGGTCTTCAAACCGGATTCCTTCAGGCCGAACTCATAGGCCTCGGGGGCCAGCTCGTCCATGGCGTCCTGATAGAACACCTCGGGGCCGTACATGCCTTCGATCACGGCGCGGGGGGCTTTGCCCTTGCGGAAACCGGGGATGCTTATGGAAGATCTGTTCTTGCGGTAAGCCTCGTTGACGGCCTTCTCAAACTCATTGGCGTCGGACTCGACCACAAAAGCAGCGGTATTGTTTTCTTTCTTTTCGACATTCTTCAGAATCATTGTTGATTTCCTCCTCTATATGTTTGCACGCACTCGGTTATGATAACAGATATTTCTATTAAAATCAATGACTATTTCTTAAATATCAAGGGAAAATGGGATGCGCACGGGGGTAAAATTGACGAAATCCGCCGACACGAGCTGAAACTGTGTTCCATCATGGCTGCCGTTATACGCCCAGCCGCAGCCCTTGCCGTGGATGTGGCCGTAATAACACAGCGGGACACGGTGCTCCTTCAGCAGCGCGAGGATCTCTTCGCAGCGGTAATTGCCGTAGATCGGCGGGTAATGGAGGAAGACGAGCTTTGTCCTCTCCCCTGCCGCCTTGAGCGAGGCTTCCAGCCGCATGATCTCGCGGCGCATGATCTTGGCGTCATGCCCGCCGCCCTTCTCCTCCTCATAAAACCAGCCGCGCGTACCGCACAGGGCATAGTCGCCGACGATAAAGGCGTTGTTGTGGAGGATGTCGATGGTGGTGATCCCGTGCTCTTCAAAAAAGCGCCTGGTCTTGGCGGCGGTGGTCCACCAGTAATCGTGGTTGCCCTTGAGGATGAGCTTTTTGCCGGGCAGCGCGTCGACAAACTGGAAATCCGGCAAGGTCTCTTCGAGGTTCATGCCCCAGCTCAGGTCCCCGCAGAGGACGGTCAGGTCATCGTCCGACAGCGCGGAAAAGGAAGCGCGCAGCTTTTCCGTATGGCCGCGCCAGTTGTCGCCGAAGATGTCCATCGGCTTTTCCTTATAGAGAGACAGATGCAGATCGCCGATGGTGTACAGGGCCATAATTCCTCCGTATAAACAAGACAAAACCGGCAGATACTATGCCTGAATCCAAATCACAATGGAGGCATGTATCATGACGGAAAAGAAAAACCACGCGCCCAATCCCGGTGTCGGCTGTGACGTGATCGCCTGCAAGTACAACACCGTGGACTGCCGCTGCAACGCCGAGCGCATCAGCGTCCAGAACGAGAACGCAAGCTCCAAGGGCGAGACCTACTGCTCCACCTTCTGCCCGCGGGGCACATGCTAAATGCGCCCTGCCCATCCGGGCGGGGTACATAGCCGCTTACCAGACCTCCCTTTGGAAAAAGGGAGGTGTCACGAAGTGACGGAGGGATCGAACAGATTTTGTGAAGAGGCTCTATGATTGCCGTGTGCAGGACGGTCGATCCCTCAGTCACCAGTGTGCGCACTGGTGACAGCTCCCTTTCACAAAGGGAGCTAAAAAAGCTAAACCGAAAAGGCGTTTTCAATGTGGTGGATCTCCGGGAAAAGCGTCTTTGTCCCCTGGGGGGCGTAGACCTCGATCACGTCGAAGCGGGGCTGGAGTTCGCAGCCTGTTTTCAAAAGCCACAGCTCTGCCGCGGCGATGATGCGCCGCTGCTTGGAAAACGTCACAAACTCGCGGGCCTCGCCGAAGTCTGTGTTCTTGCGCTGCTTGACCTCGACAAAAGCGACGATCTCACCCTTGCGGGCGATGATGTCGATTTCCCCCTGACGGCAGCGGAAATTGCGCTCCACGATCCTGTAGCCGTGCAGGCGCAGATAGCGGGCGGCGCGATCCTCGCCCCAGTTGCCGCGCTCCTTCTGATCGTTCATCCGTACAGCTTTTTCAGGAAGCTCATGCGGTGGATGGGCGACGGGCCGTACGCCCGCAGGGCGTCATAGTGGAGCTTCGTACCGTAGCCCTTGTGCTGCTCGAAGTGGTATTCCGGGTACTTTTCGGCCATTTCGAGCATATAGCGGTCACGCGTCACCTTGGCCAGCACCGAGGCCGCCGCAATATCCGCACATCTTGCGTCGCCCTTGACGATGCAGCGGCTCGCGAAACGGATGCCCGTACTGCGGTTGCCGTCGATGAGCGCAAGCTCCGGCACGGGGCTTAACTGCTCAAGGGCGCGGTTCATGGCGAGGAAGGTGGCATTGAGGATGTTCAGCTCCTCGATCTCCTCGACGCTTGCAAAGGCGATGCCGTAAGCGATCGCCTGCTCCCGGATGGGATCATAGAGCGCCTCGCGCTTTTTCTCCGTGAGCTTTTTGGAGTCGTTGAGGCCCTCGATCTCAAGACCGCGCGGCAGGATCACCGCGGCGGCGCACACCGGGCCCGCGAGCGGTCCCCTGCCCGCCTCGTCCACACCGCAGAGCAGAGAAAAGCCCTCGGCATATATCTCATTTTCCAGCGTCCAAAGTTCCGTCATCCGGCATCTCCAGCGTCAGTCTTCCCAGCTTGCCCTCGTGATATTCCTTCAAAAGGGTGTTCGCCATGCGCTCGATATCGTACTCCCCGCGGGAGACGAGAAAGCCGCGTTTCTTCGCCGCCTGCTCCAGCAGTTCAAAGCCGTTCAGGGCGGGGTCCGGCTCGATCTTGTAGCGCTCGCGCAGCGCTTCGGGGTAATTGTCGCGTAAGCGCAGCATAAAGTTTGCGCCCAGGGTCTCCTTGTCCAGCACGTCGGCCTTGATGGCGTTGGTGATGGCCAGCATCTCCCCCACCTCCTGGCTGTCGAATTTCGGCCAGAGGATGCCGGGGGTGTCCAGCAGATCAAGGCCCGCGTCGATATTGATCCACTGTCTGCCGCGGGTGACGCCGGGCTTGTCCCCGGCGACGGCGGCCTTGCGGCCTGCCACTTTATTGATGAAGGTGGACTTGCCAACATTCGGGATGCCGAGGATCATCACGCGAAGGGGTCTTCCCGCCTGGCCCTTGGCAGCGTACTCGGCGAGCCTGTCCCTCAGAAGCTCCTTAACAGCGGGGACAAAGCCGTTTATCCCCTTGCCGGTTTTCGCGTCCGTCTCCAGGATGGCGATGCCCTGCGCCTGGAACCGGCGGCGCCAGCGCGCGGTGGCGGCAGGGTCGGCAAGGTCCGTGCGGTTGAGGATCACAAGGCGCGGCTTTTCACCGGCAAGACGGTCGATATCCGGGTTGCGGCTGGAAAAGGGGATGCGCGCGTCCAAGATCTCGCACACCGCGTCGACAAGCTTGAGGTTTTCTTCGATCATCCGCTGGGCCCGGGTCATATGCCCGGGGAACCACTGGATGTTCATTTTCTCCATGCCGCTCGTCATTTGATGGCGCGCAGAACGGACAGCGGGTAAATGACGTAATAGGCCCGGCCGATGATGAGGCGGGTGTCGAGCATGCCGATCTCGTTCTTGCGGCTGTCGATGGAGGCGTTGCGGTTGTCGCCCATGACGAACACGCAGCCCTCCGGCACGGTCTTGGGCCCGATGAAGTCGAGCTTGTTGAACGTCAGCTCGTTGATATAGTCTTCGGCAATGGGCTCGCCGTCGATATAGACGATGCCGTTTGCGAAGTCCATGTTTATCTCCTGCCCCTCGGTGGCGATGACGCGCTTGACGAGGGCGCGGTTGGGATCGTACTCGGCCTTCTTGAAGATGACGATGTCCCCCGCCTTCGGTTTATACAGCAGGCCGGACACCAGCATCTTGTCGCCGTTGTGCAGGGTCGGCACCATGGAAGAGCCCACCACGTCGATCACATGGAACACGAACGCAAACAGGAGCACGCAGACGATCAGCGCAGACAGCAGGCACAGGATCCAGTCATACAGTTCCTTTGCGGAGGCATAGGGATCGGGGGCTTCCCCCGCCGTTTTTTTCTTATCGGTTGCCATTTTGATTTCCTCCTTCATCGATTGCGATCAGGATCTCAATCGTTCAAAATGCAAATTATTATACATCATTTTGAGCGCAGAGGCAACTGTTTTTCTACGTACCGTCATGTTGACAGCATTTACTTTTTTGAGCAGTCCACCAAAAGCGTCATTCCGAGCCAGTGTCGCAACACTGGCGTGGGAATCCGTCTCTCCCAGCGGCCAGTTTTAAGATATCTGAGTGTTTAAGGGCCTCCGGCGGGCGGATTGCCACACCAGTGACATCGGTCACTTAAGTGAGCGTCCAAATCTACGATTTGGATAACGCGAACTTACACCCAAGGCGGGTTCGCAATGACAGGATTAAAGAAATGCTGTTGCCCTGTGTATGCTGTGATTTCGGAGAAAAAGCTTCAGGGAACGGAAATAATTTACTTTACATAATTCGTTTTTTCTGCTATGATATGGGTAAGCTTTTCGGTCGAACTTTCGGCTGTTCCGGAAAAAGAGGAGGTTATCTGACATGTTCAAGCGTACTCTTGCATTATTACTGAGCCTGGTAATGCTCATGCTCCTGCTGCCCGCTGCCGCCTTTGCGGAGGAGGATTACGACACGGTCACGATCCAGAAGGGCGACACCGTGCGCAAGCTCCTGAAGGCCAACGGCAGAGACTATGATGTGGACAAATACGTGGTTATGGTGCTCAACGGCATGGACCGCGAGTCCCAGATGGAGATCCTGACCATCGGCGAGACCATCAAGATCCCCAAGGCTGAGAAGGACATCGTGGGAGACGCCCCGCACCTCATCTCCGCCAAGGACAAGATTCATTACTATGTGATCCCCTACAAGGTGCAGAAGGGCGACACCCTCAAGTACATCTACAAACTGTGGGGCATCCCCTACGACGATTACGCCGACGCGATCAAGGCCCTCAACGAGGATCAGGACGTGAACAACCTCAAGGTCGGGGCGATCTATTATCTGCCCACCACCGAGCGCAACCTCCACACCAAGATCTACACCACTGTCATGGAACACAAAATGCTTGAGGGCGAGGCTGTCGAAAGCGTGTACAGCAAATACGGCATCGACTTTGCCGAAAACCGCGCGCATCTGCAGGCCTACAACACCACCGACTTTGCCGTCATGAAGGCCGGCGACACCCTGCTCATCCCGCTGGGCGGCTGAAACCCATATATAAAATTCACCAAGGCCCGGCATTCCGAAAGGGTTTGCCGAGCCTTGTTTTTATTCCAGCATCGTCCTGAGCAACTCCACCGCCCGGCGCTCCAGACGCGAGATCTGCACCTGCGAGACATGCAGAACACGGGCGCTTGCCTGCTGGGTCATGCCGTGATAGTAGCGAAGGGCGATGACCTGCTTTTCCCGTTCGGGCAGCTTCTCAACGGCGGCACGCAGGGCCACATGCTCCACCATCTTGTCCTCCGCGCCGAAGTCGCCCAGCACCAGTTCCAGGGTAAAGCCGTCCTCTCCGCTCTCCCGCTGTATGCTGTCGGCGGGACCGGTGGCCGTCTCTGCGAAGGCGATCTCTTCGGGGCTCAGGCCCGTTTCGGCCGAGAGCTCCGACATTTTCGGCTCCCGGCCGATGCGCTGCTCCAGCAGCAGACGCGCCTGTCGGATCTTTGTCGCCTGTTCCTTGATGGTGCGGCTGACCTTTACGACTCCGTCGTCGCGGAGAAAGCGCCGAATCTCACCGGAAATTTTCGGCACGGCATAGGTGGAAAACTGGGTGCCGTAGCTGAGATCAAAGCCCTCGATGGCCTTGAGAAAGCCCACGCAGCCGAGCTGGTAGAGGTCGTCCGGCTCCACCCCGCGTCCGAAGTAGCGGCGCGCCACGCTCCAGATGAGGCCGGAGTTTTCCTCCACAAGCTGCTGCGCGGCTTCCCGCTCCCCCTCCTGGGCGCGGCGGATGAGTTTGACGCGGTCCTCGCTCATAAAAGCTTTGCGCGGGGACTGATGAGCTTACGCATGGTGACGGTGGTCCCCCGCCCCGGTTTGGAGCGCACGCGCAGAGAATCCATGAAGCTTGCCATGATGGTAAAGCCCATGCCGCTGCGTTCCTCCCCGCCGGAGGTATAGAGCGGGGTCATGGCCTTTTCCACGTCCTCGATGCCGCGGCCCCAGTCGCGCACGCTGATCTCCACGGTGCAGCCCTCCAGGATGCGCATGCGCATGGAGATGCGGCCGATGCTGTCGGGGTAGGCGTGGACGATGGCATTGGTCACCGCCTCGGACACGGCGGTGCGCAGGTCGCCGAGTTCCTCCATGGTGGGATCAAGCTGGGAAGCGAAGGCTGCGGCGGCGGCCCGGGCAAAGCCCTCGTTGCTGCTGCGGCTGGGAAATTCCAGTTTTATGTAATTGTTTTCTTTCATGATTCGGCTCCTTATCTGCTCATGGCGATGGGGACCAGGCGGTCGATGCCGGCGGCGTCGATGACCCGCTGGGGCTGGCGCGCCGGATCCTCGATCCAGGCTCTGCCGCCGAGGATCTGCATACGGCGGCTGACGCGGATGATGACGGCGATGCCGGAGGAATCCATAAAGCGAAGGCCCGACAGGTTCAGGGCGCAGTCGCGCGGGAGGTATTCGTCCAGCAGCTCGTCGATGCGCAGCATGGCGCGGCGCGCCTCGTGGTGATCCAGCTCCCCGCTGAAATACACGGTGAGCCGCCCGGCCTCAAAGCCCGTGCTGATTTCCATATGTCTCAGCTCCTTTTGTGTATAAAAATAACACCGCACGTTTTGTGCGGTGTCAGACTGGAGACAACGTCCGTTTCTGTCATTGCGAACCAGTGACCGATGTCACGACAAGCAAGGATCGCGTCACGCGTTTCTCGCGCGTCGCGTTGGTGTGGCAATCCGTATTCCCCGAAAAGCACATTTTTTCTTACATTGTACCGGAGAACGGATTCCCACGGCCAGTTTGCGAACTGGCCTCGGAATGACATGATTTGGGGTTTCTTTAAGCAATAACACCGCACGTTTTGTGCGGTGCTATTGTAGCGTATATGATTTGCGGATTCTGTCGTTTTAGCCGAGGTGCTCCAGGCTGATTTTCAGGTTTTCGATCAGCGCCTCGAGCTTGGTCTTCTTTTCGCGCTCGACATTGACGACAGCCTCGGGGGCGCGGGTGACGAAGTTCTGGTTGGAGAGCTTCGCGTTCTGGCCCGCGAGCTGTTTCTCAGCATTGGCAAGCTCCTTCCGGATGCGGGCTCTCTCCTTTTCCAGATCCACCAGCTCCGCCATGGGCATGAACATGCGGGCGTTGTCGGTGACGACGGAGACCATGCCGTCGGTGCTTGCGGGGGCCTCACCGGTGACGGTGACCTCGCTTGCGTAGGCGAGCTTCTTGATGTAGCTCACGCCGGCTTCAAAGGCGGCCTTCTTGTCGGTGACGATAATCAGGTGGGCCTTGCGGGAGGGCGGGACGTTCATCTCGCTGCGGCGGGCGCGGACGGCCTTGATGGCGTTCATGACCATCTCGAAGTTCTGCTCGTCCTCGGGGAAGCTGAGGGCGGGGTCAAAGGCCGGGTAGCGCTCGAGCATCAGGGCCGTGCCCTCATGGGGCAGGGACTGCCAGATCTCTTCGGTGATAAAGGGAATGAAGGGGTGGATGAGCTTGAGGATCTCAATGAGCACGTACAGCAGCACGCGCTGGGCGGAAATCTTTGCTTCCTCATCTTCCCCGTTGAGGCGGGGCTTGGTGAGCTCAATGTACCAGTCGCAGTCGCTGTCCCAGATGAAGTCGTAGATCTTGCCCGCGGCGACACCCAGCTCAAAGCTGTCCATGTTCTCGCAGACCTCTTTCGTGAGATCGTTGAGCTTGGAGAGGATCCAGCGGTCCTCGATCTCCAGCTTTTCGGGGAGCTTGTTATCCTCGATGGAGAGGTTCATCATCACAAAGCGGGAGGCGTTCCAGAGCTTGTTGCAGAAGTTGCGCATGGCCTCGCACTTTTCCACGTAGAAGCGCATGTCGTTGCCGGGAGAGTTGCCGGTGATGAGGTTGAAGCGCAGGGCGTCCGCGCCGTACTGGTCGACCATCTCCAGGGGGTCGATGCCGTTGCCGAGGGACTTGGACATCTTGCGGCCCTGGCTGTCGCGCACGAGGCCATGGATGAACACGGTCTTGAAGGGCTCCTCCTTCATCTGCTCCATGCCGGAGAAGATCATGCGGGAGACCCAGAAGAAGATGATGTCATAGCCCGTGACCATGACAGAGGTCGGGTACCAGTAGTCAAGGTCGGCGGTCTTCTCGGGCCAGCCCATCGTGGAGAAGGGCCAGAGCGCGGAGGAAAACCAGGTGTCCAGCACGTCCTCATCGCGGTGGATATGCTTGCTGCGGCACTTTTCACATTCGCAGGCATCCTCGCGGGAGACGGTGATGTGGCCGCAGTCGTCGCAGTACCAGGCGGGGATCTGGTGGCCCCACCAGAGCTGGCGGGAGATGCACCAGTCGTGGACGTTCTCCATCCAGTTGAGGTAGATCTTGGTAAAGCGCTCGGGCACGAACTTGATGCGCCCGTCCTTCACGACCTCGATGGCGGCCTTGGCGAGCGGCTTCATCTTCACAAACCACTGGGGGCTGATGAGGGGTTCCACCACGGTGCCGCAGCGGTAGCAGGTGCCGACGTTGTGGCTGTAGGGCTCGACCTTCACAAGATAGCCCTGCTCCTCGAGATCGGCGACGATGGCCTTTCTCGCCTCGTAGCGGTCCATGCCGTTATACTTGCCGCCGTTTATGATCTTCGCGTCCTCGTCGATGCACTGGATCTGCTCCAGGTTGTGGCGCAGGCCGACCTCATAGTCGTTGGGGTCATGGCAGGGCGTCATCTTCACGGCGCCGGTGCCGAAGCCGAGTTCCACGTAATCGTCGGCAACGATGGGAAGCTTGCGGCCCACGAGCGGCAGGATCGCGTTCTTGCCCACCAGGTGCTGATATTTCTCGTCTGCGGGGTTGACCGCCACGCCGGAGTCGCCCAGCATGGTCTCGGGGCGGGTGGTGGCGATGATGAACTCCTCGTCGGAATCCTCCACCGGGTAGCGGATATACCAGAAGGAGCCGGGGATGTCCTTGTATTCGACCTCGGCGTCGCTCAGGGCGGTGCGGCAGTGGGGGCACCAGTTGATGATGCGGCTGCCCTTGTAGATGAGGCCCTTTTCATAGAGGTCGCAGAAGTTTTCACGCACGCTTCTCGCGCAGACCTCGTCCATGGTAAAGCGGCTGCGGCTCCAGTCACAGGACACGCCCATGCTCTTCTGCTGCTCGACGATGCGGTCGCCGTACTGCTTCTTCCAGTCCCACACGCGCTCGAGGAATTTCTCGCGCCCGAGGTCATAACGGGTCTTGCCCTCCTCCTTGCGCAGCACTTCCTCCACCTTGATCTGGGTGGCGATGCCCGCGTGGTCGACGCCCGGCAGCCACAGGGCTGCGTAGCCCTGCATGCGCTTGTAGCGGGTCAGGATGTCCTGCAAGGTCGCGTCCAGGGCGTGGCCCATGTGGAGCTGGCCCGTGACGTTGGGGGGCGGCATGACAATGGAGAAGGGCTTCTTGTCCGGGTCGATCTCACCGCGGAAGCAGCCGTTTTTCTCCCACATGTCATAGATCTTTTTCTCGACCTGCTTGGGATCGTAGGTCTTCGGCAGTTCTCTCATAATACTACTCCTTTTATCTTCACTTGATTTCTTTCACTTCAAGACCCGTCTTTTCGGCGATGAAGCTGCCGAAGGCGGCGGGGTCGCCCTGGGTAAAGCAGCGCTCGGGCAGGATGAAAACGTGTCCCTTATCGATATACAGGAAATAAATGCCCTGACTGTGATAAATCTTCCAGAAGGATGTATAGGCATAATTTCCGGACATGTGCTCCATGCTCTCCTGAATCTCGTCCTCCGTAAAGAGGAAGGTGCCGTTTAGCTGCTTGCTGTTGGTCTCCAGCATCTTTCCGGCAAGGATCCGTTGGAAGAGCGGCCAGAGCACAAGCCAGATCAGCAGCAGGATCAGATACAGCCCGACGCGACGTACCAGCGGTCCGTTGTCCCAGACGCGCAGCACGATGATTTCCGCCACAAGTCCCACGCCCAGCAGGATCGCAAGAACCTTGAGGCTGATTGTCAGGATACGCACAAAGCGGGTCGCTTTCTTCTTGCTGAGCGTTAAAAGGGCATTAAAATCCTGCTTTGTAAGCTCTGTCTTTACCTCAAATCTCATAATCTCCTCCGACGAAAAACGCCCCGAGACTTTCGTCTCAGGGCGGAATGAACCGTGGTACCACCTGAATTCCGCATTTCTGCGGCACTCAAACGTCCTTTAACGGGGACGAGCCGCCCGGACTACGCAGTTATCTTAACCTTCACCCGGAACGCTCAGGGCCGACCTTCCGCTTTGCTTCACAGGGACTTGCACCGTCCGTCCCCTCTCTGCGATCAGCTTAAAGCGTACTCCTGCCCGTCACAGCAATTGAATGGATTTTACAACAGGGCGCAGTTTTTGTCAATACGCACCACATAAGAAAAACCGGGTCTCCCCCGGTTTTTCAAAGCTTACTTGAGCATGTCCTTGAGGCCCTGGAGGTCGGTGTAGCCGACGTGGGTCGCCTTGATCTGCCCGTCCTGCATGGCGATGAGGGTCGGGATGCTCATGACGCGGAACCTGCGGGCGAGCGTGGGCTCTGCGTCCACATCGACCTTGCAGACCTTGACGGCATCGCCGCACTCGGCGTCGAGCTGGTCAACGATCGGGGCCTGCATCTTGCAGGGGCCGCACCAGGTGGCCCAGAAGTCGATGAGGACCAGGCCCTCGGCGGTGACGGAATCGAAATTATCTTTGGTAAGATGGGTAACAGCCATGTGTATTCTCCTTTATCTGTGTTTTTCTTTTTGAAACCAATCGGTTTAGTGAAAACAATCTATCATATTTTTATTGAAATGACAAGAGCAATCGTATATAATACCGAAGTTAGTAAAATCCCCGCCGCATCTGCGGCAGAACGGAGAAAAGATATGGAAGAGAACGCCAGAAACTTTATTGACGCATTCATCCAGGAGGACATCGCCGAGGGCGGTCAGTTTGCCGGCATGAAGGTGCACACCCGTTTCCCGCCCGAGCCCAACGGCTATCTGCACATCGGCCACTGCAAGGCTTTGACCATCGACTTCGGCACGGCCGAACACTTCGGCGGCATCTGCAACCTGCGCATGGACGACACCAACCCCGCCAAGGAGGACACCGAATTCGTCGACGCCATCCAGGAGGATATTCACTGGCTGGGCTTCGACTGGGGCGACCGCTTTTATTATGGCTCGGATTACTTTGAAAAAACCTATGAATACGCGATCGAGCTGATCAAAAAGGGCCTTGCCTACGTGTGCGAGCTGACGCCCGATCAGTTCCGCGAATACCGCGGCGACACCACCCACCCCGCCGTGAGCCCCTGGCGTGACAGGCCGATCGAGGAAAACCTCGCCCTCTTTGAGCGGATGAAGAACGGCGAATTTGAGGAAGGCCAGTACACCCTGCGCGCGAAGATCGACCTTGCCAGCGGCAACTTCAACATGCGCGACCCGGTCCTCTACCGCATCCGCTATATCGAGCATCATCGTCAGGGCACCAAGTGGTGCATCTTCCCCATGTACGACTTTGCCCACCCCATTCAGGACGCGCTGGAGGGCATCACCCACTCCCTGTGCTCGCTGGAGTACGAGGCGCACCGGCCCCTTTACGACTGGGTCGTGTCCAATGTGTCCATCCCGTATCACAAGCCCCGTCAGATCGAGTTTGCCCGTCTCGGCATCAATTATACGGTCATGTCCAAGCGCAAGCTCAGAAAGCTGGTGGAAGAGGGCTATGTCTCCGGCTGGGACGATCCGCGCATGCCGACCCTCTGCGGCCTCAGACGCCGCGGCTACACCTCCGCCTCCATCCGCACCTTCTGCGAGAAGATCGGCGTATCCAAGGTCGACTCCACGGTGGACTGGGCGCTCCTGGAAAGCTGCCTGCGCGACGACCTGAACACCAATGCCAAGCGTGTGATGGCGGTCCTGCGCCCGGTAAAGCTCACCGTCACCAACTACCCCGAGGGGCAGAGCGAGATGCTCACTGTTGAAAACAACCCCCTCCGTCCCGAGGACGGCACCCGCGAGCTCAGCTTCTCCCGCCACCTCTGGGTCGAGCGCGACGACTTCATGGAGGTTCCCGCCCCCAAATATAAGCGCCTCTACCCCGGCAATGAGGTCCGCCTCAAGGGCGCCTACCTCGTCACCTGCACCGGCTGCGTCAAGGATGCCCACGGCAATGTGACCGAGATCCTCTGCGAGTACGACCCCGAGAGCCGCGGCGGCGATCCCGCCGACGGGCGCAAGGTCAAGGGCGCGACCATCCACTGGGTGGACGCCGCCACCGCCGCCGACGCCGAGGTGCGCGTATACGACTATCTGTTCTCCGATCCCGAGCCCGATGGCCCGGACAAGAACTTCCTCGACGCGCTCAACCCGGAAAGCCTCACGGTGCTGACCGGCTGCAAGGTGGAAAAGTGCCTGAGCGAGCTCCCGATGCCCGAGCACGGCAAGAACGCCGAGAGCTTCCAGTTCATGCGCCAGGGCTACTTCTGCCTGGATAACCGCGACGCCGCCCCCGGCCATCTGGTCTTCAACCGCGCCGTGGCCCTCAAGGACAGCTTCAAAAAATAAGGCTGAAAACAGTTTTCCCCACGAATGTGAAATCGCATTCGTGGGGATTGTTTTTTATCTTCCGAAATAGTCCTCTTTTGGTTTCTTCCGAAGAGCCGCGTCGAGCAGAACATTTTCCTCCACCTCGGCGACAATGCCGTTCTGCCGCAGGATCTCGCGGGCCTTTTCCTCGTCGCCGGCGATCACCTTGACCCAGTAGATGTCCCGGTCGATGACGCCCTTCGCGCCGAAGTTTCGCGGGTCGAGCTTTGCCCCGCAGCCGCCGCCCATGACCGTCTCCTGCAGATAGTGCCCGGACTTCACGCCCGGAAGCCCGGCCTCCTTGAGCGCCTCCCTGATTTTCAGCCAGGTCTCCTTATCCCGCTTTTTGAAGATATCCACTCGTTTTTCAAACATAGCGTATGCCTCCCGAAGCTTTCTTTCTGCGTCCACTATACCACGCGGTACACCAGGGGTCAAGAAAAACGGCACAGCGTAAAGCCGTGCCGCTTCAATATCGTATTTGCTTACTTCCAGCCGAAGGTTGCCAGGCCGTAGATGTACAGGGCCGCAACACAGATGGGAACGAAGTACTTGAAGATGGGCTTCATCCAGTTCTGGACCTTGAGGCCCTTGCCTTCGTTTGCCTCGGCAAGGAACTTGTCCCAGCCCCAGCCGATCTTGTAGCAGCAGAAGATGGAGAAGATCAGGGCGCCCAGAGGCAGCAGGTTCGTGCTGACGATGAAATCCCAGAAGTCAAGCCATGCCGTACCCTCGGCAAAGGGCTGGAAATGGAACGCGCTGTAGCCCAGGGCAGTGGTCAGGGCCAGCAGGAAGATGCCGATGCTGCAGACGACGCAGCCCTTCGGGCGGCTCCAGCCGGTCAGCTCACGCACGCAGGCGAGGATGTTCTCGAACACCGCAAGCTCGGTGGAGAAGGCGGCGAAGACCATGAACAGGAAGAACAGCGCACCCCACAGGCGGCCGCCCGCCATGTTGAGGAACACGGTTGCCATGGTGTCGAACAGCAGCGCGGGGCCTGCGCCCGGGGTAATGTCATAGGTGAAGCACGCCGGGAAGATGATAAAGCCCGCCATGATCGCCACGAAGGTGTCAAGGATGATGACGTTCACGGACTCGCCCAGCAGGGTGTGGTCCTTGCCGATGTAGCTGCCGAAAATTGCCATGGAGCCGATGCCGATGGACAGCGTGAAGAACGCCTGGTTCATGGCGCCGACGATGACCTGGCCGTTGATCTTGGAGAAATCGGGCACCAGGTAGAAAGCAAGTCCTTCCTTAGCTCCCTCAAGCATGCCGCTGTGGAAAGCCAGCACCAGCATCAGGACAAAGAGTGCGACCATCATGTACTTGGTCACACGCTCAAGGCCGCCCTGGAGGTCAAAGCTCAGCACGGCAAAGCCGATCACGACCGCAACGGCAAGATAGGTCACGTTGACGGTGGGATTCGTGATCATGTTGACGAAGCCCAGGTTTTCGGTGTTGCCGATGAGGAACATGACGAAGTAGTACATCATCCAGCCGGTGACCACGGTGTAGAAGGCCATCAGGGCGATGTTGCCGAGGAGCGCGAGGTAGCCGTGGATATGCCATTTCTGGCCGGGCTTTTCCAGCTTCTGGTACATTCTGACGGGGCTTGCCTGGGAAGCGCGGCCCATGGCAAATTCCATGGTCATGGAGGGCAGGCCCAGCAGAAGCAGGCACAGCACGTACACCAGCACGAAGCCGCCGCCGCCATACTGACCCGTCATCCACGGGAACTTCCACACGTTGCCGCAACCGATGGCGCAGCCTGCGCTGAGCATGATGAAGCCTAAACGGCTGCCGAGTCTTTCTCTTTCGTTATTCAATGATATGCACCTCACTTTAAGATACAATGAATGTATTATAATCTTTTTCTCAGAAAAATCAATATATATGTATGGAAGTTTTTCCTTTTCTACATTTTGCACACGCGTTAATGCTTTGCAGTGCTAAATTATCATCTTTGTGACGAAATCTTGAACACACGCCGGGCAGAACCGACCTTGTCTTGTTACTCCAACAGAAAGGCACAGTCCACGTTTAAACCAAATCGGAGGTCCCCCGTGAGACCTCCGATTCTTCTGACGCCGGGTCGAACTCCCCTTCGGGGACTAGGCATCTGCCAGGGCAGATGCCGTCGCTGCCGCCGCGCTGCGCGCGGGCAGAACCGACCATATCTTGTTACCCCACCAGAAAGGGCACCCCGTTGGGGTGCCCTTTCTGGTGCGGGTAACAGGGGTCGAACCTGCACGCCTTGCGGCACGGGAACCTAAATCCCGCATGTCTGCCAATTCCATCATACCCGCCTATGAAAAAAACCTATTGCAAACGCAATAGGCTTTTTATGGAGCGGCTTACGAGGCTCGAACTCGCTACCTCCACCTTGGCAAGGTGGCGCTCTACCGGATGAGCTAAAGCCGCATCAACAACGGTGATTATTATAGCACGTTCTTTCCTTTTGTCAAGTCTTTTTTCCTCTTCTTTCCTCTTTCCCGTCGGCAGGATGCATGCTGACATCCTGCCGGCGGGAAAGGCTCACTCTTTCTCGGCCGTGCTTTCCGAGCCGGCGGAAAGCGAGTCGATCGTGGATGGCGGGAAGAAATCGAAGAAGCTGTTGGTGCCGGTGCATTTCGGATAGGCCGCCACGTCCCAGCGGTACATGCCCCAGAAGGTCTCATCGTTCTGCATGAAGCCGAGGGCCGGGCCGCCCTTGGCGCACTGGGTAATGTCCACATGATAATAGCTGTCGTCGATGCGGACGATGTTCCAGCAGTGTTCCTGCCAGTCATGCTGTCCGTATACGATGCGGCAGTCCACATCAAGCTGGCGGCAGAGCTCCACATAGCCGAAGGCAAGCCCTTCGCTGTCGGCTCTGCGCTCGATGAGCGCGGTATAGGCGCTGTTCGCCTCTTCCGTGCTGTCATCGTCCAGGATCCTGCAGTTTTCGACCAGATAGCGGCAGGCGACATAGGCCCGCTCCACCTCGCTGGCATTCGGGCGGTCAAGCTCGGCAAAGGGTCTGAACAGTTCAAGCTGTTTGCGGCAGCGCGCAAGCTCCAGCGCCGTCACACCGTAGTCGATCTGGATCTCATACAGGCGCTGGGTTCCGGCGCCGCTGAAGACATTCACGACCGCTTCCGGTTTTTTCGGCACGACGGTGGGATTGTCGCGGTAGGCCTTGCTGACCTGTGCCGCCATATCCTCCGCCGAGAAGCCGCTGCGCCCGACGAGCACGGTCAGGGTACGGGCCCCCTTCTGCATGGCGTTCAGGATCGCGCTCTCCGCCTCCGACGAGAAGCCGAGGTGCACGATCTGCTTCGGGCTCGCGCTAACCTTGGAATATCTGATGTGTACATCCGCCTCATTGATGGTGACGATCTTGTTGAAATCGTAGGAGATATTCTCCACGCAGTAGGCGCAGAGGGCATCCTCCGTGCGCACCGCCCAGCAGGCGTTTTCCAGATCCTCCGCGGCGTCTCCCTCATAGGACGGATCAAAGATGATGCTGCCCTCCGTGAGGCCCTCATAGGTGAGGCTCAAAAGCGCAAGCTTCAGCGCGCTTGCGCTGTGCACGGTAAGTCTGCCGCCGCCGGCACTCTGCTCCTGCTCGGAGGGCACGTAGTCGTGGATGGAGACATATTCCTTTTCAAGCATCGAGCAGGCGCCGAGCTGCAATGCAGCCGCTGCCGCAAGGAGGAGGCATAGCAGTTTCTTTTTCATGTTCAGCGTACCTCTGAGATATTCTCAAAGCCGTTTCCGAAGACGTTTTTGGCATTTGTCACAATAAAGAAGGCCTTTTCATCGTATGCCTTGACAAGGCGCTTGAGCTGGCCGATCTGCTGGCGCTTGATGACGCACATGAGCACATCGTGGTGGGAACCGGAATAAGCGCCCTTGCCGTCGAGCAGGGTCACGCCCCGGTGCAGGGGGCCGGAGACGATCTCCTGCGTGATCCGGGCCGTGTTGTCGCTGATGATGTAGCAGAGGCAGGCATTGTCGATGCCGTAGAGCACCAGGTCCACCACCTTGGTGGTGACATACATGCAGATAAGCGAGTACATGGCGCTCTCGTAGCGGCCCAGCACCATGGCATAGGCCGCGATGATGCCCGTGTCGAGCAGAAGCATGATGGTGCCGAAGTTTACGGAGGCGAGGCGGCGGCGCAGGATCTTGACCACGATGTCAATGCCGCCGGTGGTGGCGCCCACATAGTAGACGATGCCGAGGCCCGCGCCCTTGATGACACCGCCGATCACGGCGGCGAGCATGGGATCATTCGTCGCAACGATGCCAAAGCCCGCAAACACGTCCACCAGCACGGAGCTCAGGCCCATGCCGGCAAGCGAGCCGATCAGAAAGTCCAGCCCGAAGTGGCGCCACGCGACAAGAAACAGCGGCACGTTCAGCAGGATGGTCATCACGCCGACGGGAAGGCCCGTGAGCTGGTTTACGATCATGGCGGTACCGACGACACCGCCGGAGGTGATGTTGTTCGGATAGAGGAAGAACCGGAAACCGACGGCGTAAAGCACGCAGCCGAGGACGATCGTCAGGTATTTGCGCAGAAGATGCGAAATTCTGTTGTCCTTCAAGGCAATCCCCTCCCCTGTCATTCATCCAGCAGGGACATCTGCTGTTCGTTTCTGTCCTCACTACGCAGGATCGCACCCGCGCCCGGCAGGCTCTTGACCCGGAAACGGGCGGGATTGACGATGCCGGAATCGGCAAGCGGCTCGGCTCCTTCCAGTATACGCCTGGGTTTCAGACTCATGACATTGACGCCCTGCGTCGTGCGGCTGGATTTGGGCTGGAGCTGCGCGGTGTTGAAGAGAAGCGCCCTGCCGTCGCTGGAATGGCAGACGATGTCCATCTCCTCATTCAGCATAAACACCGCCTTGACCGGGCTCTTGTCCGAGCAGGCATTTATGAGCTTGCGGCGGTTGGTCTTGGTCTCATAGGCACTCAGCTCGATACGCGCAGCCTTGCCGTTTTCAAAGATCAGCAGCAGGTGCTTGGTATAGTCCCCCGGCAGGAGCATCGCGAGGATGTTCTCCCCCTCGTCCATCTGGAGCTTTGTCGGAAGATAGGTGCCGAGCTGGGAGGCCTTGCCGTCCTCAAAATCGGCGGCCTTCGCCTTGTACATCTGCTGCCGGTCAGTGAGAAACAGCAGCTCTGCGCGGTTGGTGGTCTCAACGCTCACGCGAAGGGCGTCGCCCTCCTTGTACTTCTGCTCCCCGCTCATGCGCAGGGACTGGGCCGTGATCTTCTTGAAGTAGCCCTCGTTGGAGAGGAAGAGGGTGACGGGGTAATCCTCCACCGTCTGCTCCTCGGTGTACTCCTCGATCTCGTTTGCGTAGACGATGCCGGTCTTTCTCGGCTGGCCGTACTTTTTGGAGATCTGTCTGAGCTCGTCGACGATGATGCCGCGCAGCTTCCGGCGGTTGTTGACGATGCCCTCGAGTTCCTCGATGTCCTTTTCGAGGTCGGCGGTCTCGGCGGTGCGCTTGAGGATGTATTCGCGGTTGATGTTCCGGAGCTTGATTTCCGCCACGAACTCTGCCTGGATCTGGTCGATGCCGAAGCCCAGCATCAGGTTCGGCACCACGTCCGCCTCCAGCTCGGTACCGCGGATGATCTCGATGGCGCGGTCAATGTCCAGCAGGATCTGCTCCAGACCCTTGAGAAGATGCAGCTTTTCCTTCTTCTTATTGAGATCGAAGTATACCCTCCGCCGCACGCAGTCGGTGCGCCAGGCGGTCCACTCCTCCAGGATCTCGCCCACGCCCATGACGCGGGGATTGCCCGCAACGAGGATGTTGAAGTTGCACGGGAAAGAGTCCATCAGCGGGGTGAGCTTGAAAAGCTTCTGCATGAGCTTTTCGGGATCGGTGCCGCGCTTTAAGTCGATGGCCAGGCGCAGACCGCTCAGGTCGGTCTCGTCGCGCATGTCGTTGATCTCGCGGATCTTGCCCGCCTGAATGAGCTCGCGCACCTTGTCGATGATGGCCTCGGAGGTGGTGGTGTAGGGGATCTCGTAGATCTCGATGATGTTCTCTTTTTCCACAAAGCGCCAGCGCGCCCGCAGCTTGAAACTGCCGCGGCCCGTGCGGTAAATGCTCTCCATCTGGGCGCGGTCATAGATGATCTCGCCGCCCGTGGGAAAGTCCGGCGCGGGCATGGTGCTCAAAAGATCATGCTCCGGGTCGCGCAGCCAGGCGATCGTGGTGTCGCAGACCTCCGCAAGGTTAAAGCCGCAGATCTGGCTTGCCATGCCGACGGCGATGCCGAGGTTCGAGGACACCAGCACGTTCGGGAAGGCGGTGGGCAGAAGGGTCGGCTCTTTAAGGCTGCCGTCGTAGTTGTCGACAAAGTCCACGGTGTCCTTGTCGATATCGCGGAAGAGCTCGTTGCAGATGGCGGAGAGCTTGGCCTCGGTATAGCGCGGCGCGGCGTAGGACATGTCGCGGGAGTATACCTTGCCGAAGTTGCCCTTGGAATCCACAAACGGCGTGAGCAGCGCCTGATAGCCCGCCGAGAGGCGCACCATGGTCTCGTAGATGGCGGCGTCGCCGTGGGGATTGAGCTTCATGGTCTGGCCGACGATGTTGGCGCTCTTGGTCCTGCCGCCGGTGAGAAGCCCCATTTTGAGCATGGTATACAGGAGCTTGCGGTGGGAGGGTTTGAAGCCGTCGATCTCCGGGATGGCGCGGGAGACGATGACGCTCATAGCGTAGGGCATGTAGTTTGTCTCCAGCGTCTCGGTGATGGGCTGCTCCAGGATCTCCGCCCGCAGGCCGACGACATTGGGATTTACGTATTTTTTCTTTTCTTCCTGCTTTTTTCTTGCCATGTTATCCTACTCTTATCGTTTGCTTTTCTTCACTTTTTTGCCGGTGGTGAGACTGTGCCTGCACCTCGGACAGGTCTCGATCGCGAGCACGCCGAGGAGGATGTGCTTGCCGCAGTTGGGGCAGCGGCAGAACTTGGCGGCAATATAGATGATCGCGATGAAAAGCAGCAGCGTAAGCCCGGAGAAGAAGAACATCAGCCCCGGGTTATTGCGCATGAAGGTCGCGAGGATGGCGGCGGCAAAGTCCCCGATCAGGAGCTTTTTCAGGAGCTCCCTGCCGCGCATGAAGCCGTTGATATAGGTATTCATAGCTGTCTCCTTTCAGGAAATATTGGCATCGGCTCTATTCAGTTAAGAACCGGCTTCCGGTCTGTCATTGCGAGGAACCAGTGCTCACACTGGTGACGTGGCAATCCGCCCGCCGGAGGCCGTAATCCATTGCAGACCGTAATCTGGCCGCTGGGAGTACGGATTGCCACGCCAGTGACATCGGTCACTGGCTCGCAATGACTCGCAATGACGGGGGGTTAGGCGTCGTAAGCCGATATGCGCGTTATGATATATCCGCTAAATCCAAAAACTGTGCGCCGAATTCGGAGATGTGGTTCTTCCGGCCCTCGAGGTTGTCGCCCAGCAGAAGGTCGAAAACCTCCGCCATGCGCTCGGCATCCTCGGGCATGACCTTGATGAGGCGGCGCGTCTCCGGGTTCATGGTGGTCATCCACATCATGTCCGGGTCGTTCTCGCCGAGGCCCTTGGAGCGGTTGATGGTCGCCTTGGCCCCCTTGAGGGAGTCGATGATCTCTGCCTTTTCCCGGTCGGAGTAGGCAAACCAGGTCTTGCCCTTGGACTCGATCTCGTAAAGCGGCGACTCGGCAATGTATACATAGCCCTCGCGGATGAGGGTGGGCACGAGACGGTAGAGCATGGTGAGGATGAGCGTGCGGATCTGGAAGCCGTCCACGTCCGCGTCGGTGCAGATGATGACTTTGTTCCAGCGCAGGTTACCCAAATCAAAGCTCGACACGTCCTTGGTGTGCTTGTCCTTGACCTCCACCCCGCAGCCGAGGACCTTCATGAGGTCGGTGATGACATCGCTCTTGAAAATGCGCACATAGTCGGCCTTGAGGCAGTTTAAGATCTTGCCGCGCACGGGCATGATGCCCTGGAATTCCGCGTCCCTTGAGAGCTTGCAGGCGCCGAGGGCCGAGTCGCCCTCCACGATGTAGATCTCTCTGCGGTCCACATCCTTGCTGCGGCAGTCGACGAATTTCTGCACGGGGTTTGTGATATTGATGCTGCCGGAGAGCTTTTTCTTCATGCCCTGGCGGGCGCGCTCGGCGGTCTCGCGGCTGCGCTTGTTGATGAGCACCTGCTCGGCGATGCGGTCGGCCTCGGGTTTGTTCTCGATGAAATAGACCTCAAGCTGACTCTTGAAAAACTCCGTCATCGCGGTCTGGATGAAGCGGTTGTTGATGGCCTTTTTGGTCTGGTTTTCGTACGAGGTCTGGGTGGAGAAGCAGTTGGTCACGAGGACGAGGCAGTCCTGCACGTCCTGAAACTTGATGGCGCTCTCGTTCTTCTGGTACTTGCCGAGGCTCTTGATGTAATTGTCGATGGCGGAGGTGAAGGCCAGCTTTGTCGCCTTGTCCGGCGCGCCGCCGTTTTCCAGCCACGAGGAGTTGTGGTAGTATTCCAGGGCGTTCACCGTCTTGGAAAAGCAGAAGGCGGCGGAGAGCTTGACCTTGTACTCGGGCTTGTCCTCGCGGTCGCGGCCCTTGCGCTCGGCCTGGATGAAGGTGGGAGCCGTTAAGGGGTTTTCGCCCGCAAGCTCCGCCACGTAGTCCATGATGCCGTTTTCGTAGAGGTAATCCCGGGTATCAAAGCCCTTGTCCCGCTCGATGCGAAGCCGGAACGTGACGCCCGCGTTGACCACCGCCTGGCGGTGCAGCACGTCGTCAAAATATTCCTCGGGGATGTTGATATCCGTAAAGACTTCGAGATCGGGAAGCCAGCGGATGGTGGTGCCGGTCTTCTTGCCCGGGGCGGGCTCGATCTGAAGCTCCTGGCCCTTCTTGCCGACAGGCTTGCCCTTTTTGAAGTGGAGGGTATACCTGTTCCCGTCACGCAGCACCGTCACGTCCATATAGGCGGAGGCGTACTGGGTGGCGCAGGAGCCGAGGCCGTTGAGGCCGAGGGAGAACTCATAGTCCCCGCCGTCGAGGTTGTTGTACTTGCCGCCGGCGTAGAGCTCGCAGAACACCAGCTCCCAGTTGTAGCGCTTTTCAACGGGGTTCCAGTCCAGCGGGCAGCCGCGCCCGTTGTCGGCGACCTCGATGGAGCCGTCCTTGTAGTAGGTCAGGGTGATGAGCTTGCCGTAGCCCTCGCGCGCCTCGTCGATGGAGTTGGAGAGAATTTCAAATACCGCATGCTCGCAGCCGTCCAGCCCGTCGGAGCCGAAGATGACGCCCGGTCTTTTCCGGACTCTGTCCGCGCCCTTGAGCTGGGAGATGCTGTCGTTGCCGTAGTTGGGGGTATTGGCCATAGAATGTAAACCTTTCTGCCCGCATCGGGGCATAATTCAAGCAATTTTAACTTTGGCAGTATAGCATATTTTTTTCATCATGCACACCACAATTTGGTTACAGTTTGCGCCTTTCACTCCCCTTTCTCAGCGCGGGGGGTGCGCGCCTTCGCAGTTCTCTTGTCGCTATGTCCGCCTGATAGCCGAGGGCGTAGAGCCTTCCGTCGAGCTTCAGTGCCCGTATGTTGTCCTTCGCGTCCAGCGCCTGAAGCCATTCCTCATACAGGCGCCGGGCCTCCCCCTCCCCCTTGGATCCCTCTCCCGCTGCGGCTGGGGCTGGAGATAGAGATGCTGATGAAGATGCGGATGGAGATGCGGATGGAGATGCGGATGGAGTTGCGGATGGAGTTGTGGTTGCAGATGCAGATGGTAACGGGCCGTTGTCGGGCCGTGACGGGACAGTGTTTTTTCCCTCGTCCGCACGCAGCCGTGTAAGCCGCCATTCCGCAATGCTCAGGGCCTGCTCGCCGCTGCGCTTCTTTTCCCGCACATAGGCCGCATACTGGCGCTGCTCCCGGCCTTCTTCATAGCGTTCGGCATCCCGGTCGATCTTCGGCACCAGCATGTCGAAGGCCATGCCCGTCATGGGGTCCAGCTCCGGCACGACGCCGTACTGCGCATAATCCATGACCGCGCGCAGCAGCACCCCGCATTGGGCGGTGTCCAGCCTGTTGATCACCGGTCTCACCGCGTCGAAATAGAGCATCACGCCCGGACGCTCCTTTTGATTTCCGGTCATACGCGCCCTCCCTGTCTGATGTCTGTGATGAAGTCCATGCTTCCGCCCCTTTCGGTCTTCGCTTTTTAAGATGTCACCAGTATAACATCTTATTTCTAAAATTTCCAGGGCGTGCTCCCTCTTTTTTGAGATTTGTGCAAAATACCAAAACAGCCACATCAAAACCGGGCAACATGCAAAAAAACGGGCCGGTTTTCACCGACCCGTCCCGCGGCCGCAGGCGTCTCCCCGTTCGGGCAGGGCCCTTGCCGCTTGACATTTTTCCGTTTTCGGTGTATCCATATAGCTATGGACCCCATGTCGGGCTGTCTCTCTCTTGCCCGCCGGAAATCTGTCCGAGCTTAGTATGTGTGCTGACGGGCAGAATAATCAGGGAAAATCAGGGAAAACTGCAGGTGATCAATATGGATATGCTCTATACCGTTCTGCTTGGGGCGGCGGTCGTTGTCGCGGCCTACGTGCTCATTAAAATTATTGCCGCGCCGATCAAAAAAATCTTCAAGCTGCTCCTCAATGCCGTGTGCGGCTTTGCGCTGCTGTTTCTCGCCAACCTCGTCGGCGGCTTCTTCAACTTCCAGATCCCGGTCAATCTCATCTCCTGCATCGTCGCCGGCGCCTTCGGTATCCCGGGCGTGATCTTCCTTGTGGTGGTCGTGCTGTTCATGGGATAAAATCAGGCAAAACATAATCAGCCCGTTGCTTCGCTCTTACGAGACGCTGCAACGGGCTGATCCCTATTCTGATTATTCGCTGCGCTCCCGCAGGCCGCCGACCTGCATGGTCTCCATGATGCGGTAGCGGTCCATCTGCAGCTTCTTGGTGCGCTGGAGCGCCTCCTCGATGGGGATCTCCACGATGCCGCCCTCCTGCGTGGCGATGATGCAGTTGCCGCGCCCCTCGGCCAGGGCCTTGACCGCGTAATAGCCCATGCGGGTCGCGGTCTCGCGGTCACGCCCGGTGGGGGAGCCGCCGCGCTGGATGTGACCCAGAACGGTGACGCGCGGCTCGATGCCGATGGCCTCATGCAGCTTCTTGCCGATCTCGACCGCGCTGCCCGCGCCCTCGGCCACGACGATCATGAAGTGCGTGTTGCCCGCCAGACGCGAATCCTGGATGCGCTCCACCACGTCCTTCTGGAAGTCCACCGGATGCTCGGGGACAAGCACGACAGTGGCGCCGACCGCGATCCCCACATAGAGGGCCAGGAAGCCCGCGTTGCGTCCCATGACCTCCACGACGGAGCAGCGCTCATGGGACTGCATGGTGTCGCGCAGCTTGTCGATGCACTCGATGGCGGTGTTGCAGGCCGAGTCAAAGCCGATGGTGTAGTTGGTGCAGCCGACATCGTTGTCGATGGTGGCGGGGATGCCGACGACCGGGATGCCGAGACGTGACAGCTCGAGCGCGCCGCGGAAGGTTCCGTCGCCGCCGATGGCCACGATGGCGTTCAGGCCCAGCATCCTGCACGTGGCGACCGCCTTTTTCCGGCCCGCCTCGGTCATGAAGTCATCGCTTCTTGCGGTATAGAGGATCGTGCCACCGCGGGAGAGAATGTGGCCGACGCTGGCGCTGTTGAGCTTCACAAAGTCGCTGGTGATCAGGCCATGCCAGCCCCTGCGGATGCCGATGCACTCGATGCCGCAGGCGATGGCGGTACGCACGACCGCGCGCACGGCAGCGTTCATGCCCGGCGCGTCGCCGCCGCTGGTCAGAACGCCGATTCTTTTGATTTTGTCCATGATAACGCCCTCCTTATTATACAGTCGATTGCGAAACTCCGGTTTCGCAATCGGTTCATTTGCGCACGAAGCAGTGCGATTCCGTAGTTGGTATGCAATTTTTATACCACGTTTCGGGTGGGAAAGCAAGTACATCCTTGCCGCCTCATCGGAGGCAGAAAGAGATGCTGGAAAAGCGCAAAGTCTGTCATTCCGAGGCCAGTTCGCAAACTGGCCGTGGGAATCCGTTCTCCGGTACCATGTCAGAAAACATATGGCTTTCAGGGAAAACGGATTGTACCCTAAAGAGCAGTCCCTACACCAGTGTGCGCAGAAGGTCAATTGCTGAAAAAGGCCGACGGATTGCCACACCAGTGTGCGCACTGGTTCGCAATGACAGAGAGGCCTTTTTCAGCAAGAGAATCCAGCCTGGGCTGCTGGTTTGCAATGACAGGAACCGATTTTGTCTCCAGTTTTTCCGCCCTGCCAGAGGGCGGGAAACGCGCGGAATTTGACCTTGACAGGAAAGGGATCCTTTTGTATACTTTAATAAATTATCAATTTAAACCGTGGAATCAAATGGAAAGGAGCTGGACGTCTTGGCCCCGGAACCGGATCAACTGGATCAAAAAGCGCTTGAGCTGATGGAAGAGGCGGATAAGGACAGCCGTACCCGCGTATACAGCGGTGTGACGGGCATGCTCCTCTCCGTCCTTCTGGCGGGCTTTGCGCTCTTCCAGCTCTGGGCGAATCTCACGGGCACGCTCGGCGCGGTGAAGCTGCGCACGGCGCACATCCTGATTCTGCTGCCGCTTGCCTTCCTGCTCTACCCCACGTATCGGTCCGAGCGCAGAAAGCGCAGGGCGCCGCCCCTGTGGGATCTCCTGCTGTGCGCGATGGCGGTTTTCTGCTTTGCTTACATCCTGCGGCGCTACGATGCCCTCGCCAAGACCGGGCGCCTGAACGATACAGACGTGCGGGTCGGCATCGTGTGCCTGCTTCTCTGCTTTGAGGCGGCGCGGCGCACAAGCGGCAGCCTCGCGGTCATCGCGCTGGTGTTCCTGTCCTACTTTGCCCTGTGGGGGCGCTGGGTCCCCGGCACCTTCGGCACAGCGGCCTTCACGCTCAAGCGGGTGATCAAGTCCCTTGTCTGGGACACCATCGGCATCCTCGGCACCGGCAGCGGTGTTTCCGCCACATATATCTTTATTTTCGTACTCTTCGGCGCATTTTTGAAGTACAGCGGCTTTTCCCAGTTTATAAACGACATCTCCCTCACCCTGGTCGGCAGATCCCCCGGCGGTCCGGCGAAGGTGTCGGTCATTGCCTCGGCCCTGATGGGCATGATCAACGGCTCTGCCATCGCCAATGTCGCCACCACCGGCACCATCACCATCCCGCTCATGAAAAAGACGGGCTATAAAAAGGAGTTTGCCGGGGCGGTCGAGGCCGTGGCCTCCACCGGCGGGCAGTTTACGCCGCCCATCATGGGCGCCGTCGGTTTTGTGATGGCGGAGTTTATGTCCGTGAGCTACACGAAGGTGATGCTCGCCGCCGCGATCCCGGCCTTTCTCTACTACCTCGGGCTTTTGTGGTCGGTGCATCTGGAGGCAAAGCGCCTGGGGCTTTCGGGCCTTGCGCCGGAAAACATCCCCAAGGCAGCCCAGGTCATGAAAACGCGCGGACATCTGCTGCTGCCGCTCATCCTGCTGCTCGGGATGATGTTCGCGGGCTACACGCCCTTATATGCCGCGATCCTCGCCATCTTCCTCACGGTGCCGGTCTCCTGGCTTCGCAAAGAGACGCGCATGACGCCGCGCATCCTCCTGGAGGCGGTGCTTGAGGGCACACGCGGGGCCATCGGCGTGGGCGTGAGCTGCGTCATTATCGGCGTCATCATCGGGTCTGTGAATATGACAAGCCTCGGCGTCAACTTCGGAAACCTCATTTTGAAGGTGGTCGGCAAAGGGCAGCTCTTCCTCGGGGGACTCATGGTGATGGTCATGTCCATCATCCTCGGCATGGGCGTGCCGGGCGTGGCGGCCTATGTGATCGTGTACGCCGTGGCGGTGCCGGTCCTGCGCGGGGTGGGCGCGACCGAAATGGCGGCCAACATGTTCTGCCTCATTTACGCGTGCCTGAGCAACATCACCCCGCCGGTCGCCATGAGCTCCTATGTCGCAAGCGGCATCGCCGACAGCGACATGACCAAAACCAGCCTCATCGCCATCAAGCTCGGCATTGCGGGCTTCATCGTCCCCTTCTTCTTCCTCAATAACCCGGTCCTGCTCTACGGCAGCACCGAGGGCGTGAGCCTCGGGGCGACAGCCTATGCCTTTGTGACCGCCTGCTGCGGCGTTCTGGCGCTTGCTTCGGCCCTGGCGGGACTGCCCACCGGAAAGGTGCCCGGCTCCGTCACGGCCCTGCGGCTCGTATCCCGGGCGCTGCTCGCGGCGGCGGGGATCTTGTTTATAAGCCCCGGCCTTGTGACCGACGGGATCGCCCTCGCCCTCATCGGGGCGCAGGTGCTTGTGAGCCGGGTGCTGCTCCGTCCGGCACGGCCCGCATAAAACGGATCAAACGCCGGGGAACCGGCGCTGAATCAACAGTTCCCCCATTTTTCAACAGAAAGAAGGCAAACAAAATGAAAAAGCTGTTCGCTCTGCTCCTGTGCGCGGTGATGCTCTGCGCCGTTCTCCCCTCTGCCAGCGCCTTTGCCGCCACGGACATCAACTTCGTCACCGCCGGTACCGCCGGCACCTTCTACGCCATCAGCGTCGAGGTCGCCAGGCTCTGGAATGAGAACATCGAAGGCATGCGCGCCGTGGCCACCCCCTCCGGCGGCGGCGTCGACAACCTCAACCAGGCCAAGGACGGCGAGGCCCAGATCGGCATTGCCAACGCAAACCTCGTCTACCAGTCCATGATGGGCACCGACGCCTTTGACGGCGACGCAAACCCGGACATCCGGATCTTTGCCGGTCTCTATTATAACCCCAACCAGGTCGTCGTGACCGACGCAAGCGGCATCGAGAGCTTTTTAGACTTCAAGGACAAGCACTTCTCCGTCGGTGCGGCGGGCTCCACCACCATCGACGAGGCCGCGCACCATCTCGCCACCGCCGGTCTCACCCTGGACGATATGAAAACCGAGTATATGGACGTGTCTTCCTCCGCCGACGCCATCCAGAACAAGCAGCTTGACGGCGCGTGGATCATGGCGGGCGCCCCCAACGCGGGCGTGACCCAGATCCTCACAAGCTCTGACGCGCACCTGCTGCCCATCTCCGAAGAGACGGTCGAGGCCCTCAAGGCGGACTACCCCTGGTACGCAAGCTACACCATCCCCGCCGGGACCTACGCCGGGCAGGATGAGGATGTACCGACCTCGGCCGTGAAGCTCACGCTCTTCCTCACCTCGGATGTGGATGAGGAGACCGCCTATCAGATGACCAAGGTCTTCTGGGAAAACTGGGACAGCCTGACCGAGAACTTCGCCGCCCTCAAGGCGGCCGACCCCGCAAAAGCCTGCGAGGATCTGGCCGGTGTGCCGCTGCATGACGGCGCCGCCCGCTACTACAGAGAGATCGGCCTCATCAAGTAAATGAGAGATTTTGAAGCCCAGAGAATGAAACGGGCCGGCGGCTCCCCCACCGTTTCGCTCAACGCCAAGGGCATTAAAATGAAGGAGGAGGGGGTCGACATTCTCTCCTTCGCCGCCGGAGAACCGGATTTTGACACGCCGGAGGCGGTGAAGACGGCCGCCATCGAGGCGATCCGGAATAACGACACGCACTATACCAGCGCCGCCGGCACGGCCGCCCTGCGCCGCCGCATCGTGAAAAAGCTCCGGGAGGAAAACGGCATCGAGGCAAGCGAGGACGGCATCATCGTCACGCCGGGCGCGAAGCTCGCGCTCTACGCTGCCATGCTGTGCTTTCTCGAAGAGGGCGACGAGTGCATGGTGCTCACCCCCGCCTACCCCTCCTACCGCTCCGGCATCCTGATGGCGGGGGCGACCTGCGTGCCGGTCCCCCTCAGCTTTGACGACGGCTTTCGCGTGACAAAGGACATGCTGGAGGCGAAGGTCTCAAAGCGCAGCAAGATGCTCATTGTCTGCAGCCCCTGCAATCCCACCGGCCATGTGCTCTCAGCCCGGGAAGTGCGGGATATCGCGGACTTTGTGCTTGCGCACGATCTGCTGCTCATTTCCGATGAGATCTACGAAAAGCTCATCTATGACGGCAGGCAGCATCTGAGTCTCGGCGCGATCCCGGAGATCAAGGATCGGGTCATCACGTTAAACGGCCTTTCCAAGAGCGCCGCCATGACCGGCTGGCGCATCGGCTACTCGGCAAGCTCCCCGGAGCTTGCCCGCGTCATGCTCAAGATGCAGCAGAACACCGTCAACTGTGCCGCCGCCTTTACCCAGACCGCCTCCCTTGCGGCCTTTGACTGCAATGATGAGACCGAGGCCATGCGCCTGAGCTATCTTGAGCGCCGCGACCTCATCTGCGATGGGCTGAATTCCATTCCGGGCGTCACCTGCCCGCGGGCCGAGGGCGCGTTCTATGCCTTCTTCCGTGTGGATTATCGGGGCATGAGCGCCGAGCAGCTTGCGGACTGTATTCTTGAAAAGGCCGGGGTCCTGGTCGTGCCAGGCACCGCCTTCGGCGAGGGCGGCGAGAAGTGCATCCGCATGTCCTTTGCAGCGGACAAAGCTTCCCTCAGCGAAGCGGTCCGCCGTATGCGGAAGATTTTTGAAAGCTGAAACCCTTGCCAATAGACAGACAACCCGCTGCCGAAACCGCAGCGGGTTGTCTGTTGCTTTTATTATTTTGTGGAAAACCGGTCGATCAGGCCGGAAATCTTGTCAAAGAAGCCGCTGACGGACTCCATGAACGTCTTGACGTTCTGGGCAAATTCGACGACCTTTGTCTTTGCCTCGGACATTTTCTGCAGCGTTCCCTGCATCTCCTCCACCTTTTGCTTGAGCTGGTCGGGGTTCAGCCCCTCCAGTGAGCGGCAGAGGGAGATGAGCTGGTTGATCTGCGTATCGGTGAGGCTGACGTTGTAGCGGCCCGCGATCTCCACGATGACGCTGCGGATCTCGTCGTCGCTCATGTTTTTCGTCTCGTCGAGCATGAGTTTGAGCTCGCCCACAATGGAGGTGGAGTCCATGCTGCCGATCTGCTGGGCCAGGTCGCCGGTGACGGTGAGCTCCTGGGTACTGACGAGCTTTGCCATGTCGTCAAGCTTCACGCCCGTCATGTCCTCATAGGCTTTGTACACGCCCGAGAGGGCCGCGGTACCGCTGACCGCAAAGGGCGCCGACACCAGGATGCGCGCGTCCGTGATCCCGGCAGTCGCCAAAGCGCTGGCATACATGTCGCCCGTGCACCAGGTGATGTTGCTCGTGGTGACGGACATGCCGCTGCCTTCGGGCAGAAGTTCCACATAGACGCAGGAGATGGAGCGGGTTCCGATCACGCGCTCATCCACGAAGCCCTCCAGATAGCGCCGTTCCTCGGCGTTGGTCATGGTCAGCTCGATCACATCCCCGCGCCTCAGGCCGAAGTTTGCGTAGACCATGGCCACCTGGTCGGGGTTGAGGTCCGCGCCGATGACGGTCCTGCTCTGGTTGATGGCAAAGGCCGGAGCCGACAGCGAAAGCGCCAGCGCAAGGCACAGGATGATACAAAGAAAACGTTTCATTCGATCTCTCCTTTCGGACAGGTATAAGACGTTTAAGAAGCGGAAATGTTTCATCAAAACCGTCTCGCATAGCCGCAGCTTCTGCACAGCGCTTCAATCGCCCGTCGCTTGGAAAAGCCGTCCCGTATGGCGCGGGCGCGCGGCGAATCCAGGATCTCCTCCAGCTCCTGAGTAAAGAGATTGCCGAGGGCGATGTCCCCCTCATGGTCGAGGCAGCAGGGCACCACGGTCCCGTCGCACAGCACGCCGATCTGATCGCGCAGACCGTAGCAGAAGCAGCGCTCGCCTCTGTCCTCCGCAGCGATGTCCGGCCAGTCAAAATGATCGCCCGGCTCGAGCCACAGGTTTTCCCGGAGCTTCCAGCCCTCGCGGCT